>ERZ1034381.36-NODE-36-length-54752-cov-61.510357_pt1 | contig 54752 bp, 43 predicted proteins | sample MGYA00520602_ERZ1034381 | MGnify/ENA primary metagenome ERZ1034381 (study PRJEB33736, sample SAMEA104288466) | Azolla filiculoides | biome: Urban; feature: water surface; material: ditch water | place: Netherlands | collected 2014 ...
TTGGTACTCTACTGCTATTTTACCAAAGCATGATGAATCTGCTTGGTTTCCCGATGCTAGTATTAAAAATATATATTGGTATGTCTCCATCTCCTGAACATATCATTTCTATAATGAACTGTTTTAACTCCGGTCTATGGTCACCAGAATAACCGTAGGTGATAGTTATTTCTTTTGGTGATTTTACTGCTAATTCTTCTATTTCTTGATTATTTCCTACTTTTTGACTCTCAAATATTACTTCTGGTAAGCTGGTATTATATTGCCCATGTACGTCCACTTATGATGAGTCTAGATGCCCTGCTCATAGGGATACTCCAAATTTTTGGGCTGCTTTTAAGGCGACAATAAAGAATATTCTATCCAATCCTTTTATAAATAGTTTATCCATGACTCTCCCCAGTTTATCGTCCTTGAGATATTCTGGTTTTACTCCTGGTCCTATTAGATGGTCACAGGGGATTTTTTCAAAATATTGGGGAAACATATATAAGGGTTTTTATACAAATCCTAACCCGTTGATTATCATGGCTTTTACTACATGAACCGGACTTACTTTCTCTCCAATTTCAAGGATTATTTCTACTACTCCTATGGCGTCTATTATTCCTCCTACTATGCCTAAATGGTCTAGGTTTTGAATCTCCATTTTTTGAAGCTTTGATTTCACAACAGAATTATCCACAACTCCTGTTGTGATTCAATCATTTCTTCTTCTGTTCTAATTTAATTTTTAAATCATTAAATTTTCTTTTCTTTTATCTTCTTTACAAAACTTTATTCTCTCACTCTATTGCCATTTTAATCATCCTTGTTCTTATTAAGCCTTTTCTTCCTTGCAGGGGCTTTAGTTCTTGTGTACTACTATCTGTGACAGTTAGGGTGGGGAAGGTGAGATGTAAACCAGGAGTATAAACAAGGTAAATAGAGATTTACAGACGTTGGAGTATATTTAACCCATGTGTATCAGTCCCACAGGTGTTATATAAACCATACTCTTCAGCTAACAGTTGTACTTCTTCTGTTTGTACAGGACTTGGTTTCCAGGGATTAGGGTTGTTGTAAGCGTAGAAAGCCTCAACACCATCAATCCTGTATTCTGCTGCTGCGGGAATTAAATCAAAATGTGATCGCCTATAACGTGCTGGATGTGCTAATACTGCTAATCCTCCAGCATCATGAATAGCTGCTATGACATTAGCTGCTTGATAGTTCCTACCTGTCGTTGGTTTTTTTTGTAAGTAAGGCTTCATGCTGGAATCTTTCAACTCAAAACCATAAGCCAAAATATGAACTTCTATATCCAATAAGTTGGCATTAATTTCTACACCAGTCCACAAATGAGGAATAATACCATCAGGATTATTCCACTTCCAGTCTTCTAACCAAGCGGATGCTGCTTGGTAGCCACCAGTACCATGATGATCAGTAATTGCCAGTCCTTTTAACCCAATAGAGATCGCTTGCTCCATTAGTATATTGGGCTGCAACCTCCCATCAGAGCTAACTGTATGCAGATGAAAGTTGTACAATCTGGGACAACTTTGTCCATCGATACTTTGAAATACTTGTGTTAAAAGTTCTATAGAAGCAGTAGTAGTCCGGGCCAAATTTACAACCATAACCCCCTCTGAGCAACAATACAATATGCGATTCTAAATACACCAACAGACCACATTGAAAAATAATAAATTACTAGCTCCCTACAGTAGTATTAGGTGCTACTTTTTTAGCTACAGCAATTAATTCTTGAGATTTATCAAGACTACGTTAGCAAATCTGAACGCTTATGGTCATGCGTATTTTTGATCACCTTTATAAAGGCAAGCTAAAATTTTGCTGAAGTTCCCAAAAATACTGGTATTTTCCCGACGGGAATTTCTAGAAAAAATCTTGGACTGAGTAAAGTTATCACCTCTATCAAAGCTAGTTCAACTATCTTCAGTTTTGGCTGTTACTTTTACTTTCACAGCAACCTAAGTAAAAAGACCTACTAGTTCTCCAGAACCAGTGACTACTTCACCAATTGTATAAGCGGGAATGTTCTGTTCCTGAAAATGAGTAATTGCTTGTTCTACTTGATAGGGTGGTAGCACTAGCACAAATCCAATTCCCATATTAAAGGTATTATACATAGCTTCAGCACCCACAGAGCCAGCCTTGGCTAACCACTGAAACACAGCAGGAATATTCCAACTACCAGAGTTAATTTTAATACTTTGATCCGTCCCTAAACATCTAGGCAAATTTTCTGGTAAACCCCCACCAGTAATATGTGCCATACCGTGAACTTCTAAACCAGCTTTTAAAGCTCCTAACACAGGTTTAACATAAATATGCGTAGGTGTAAGGAAAGTTTCACCGATAGTTTCCCCATTTAATAAATCTGGGGTATCATGCCAAGAAAAACCACCGTCCCTAACAATCTTTCTCACCAAACTCAAACCATTACTGTGAACACCAGCACTGGCTAAACCTATGGCCACATCTCCCAATTGTATCTGAGAAGTATTAAGCATTCGGCTTTTTTCCACGATTCCCACACAGAAACCAGCCAAGTCATATTCACCAAATTGGTAAAAACCAGGCATTTCTGCGGTTTCTCCCCCCAATAAAGCAGAACCAGCTAATTTACAACCAGCAGCTATTCCAGCCACTACTTGAGTTAACTGTTCTTTATCTAGCTTACCCATAGCCACATAGTCTAGGAAGAACAAAGGTTCTGCACCTGATGTCAACACATCATTAACACACATCCCCACCAAATCAATGCCAACGGTATCATGGCGGTTGAGAATTTGAGCAATTTTTAGCTTTGTACCGACACCATCTGTCCCAGACACCAAAACCGGTTCTTGATAACCTGTGGGGAGTTGAAAACAACCACCAAAACCACCAATACCACCAATTACTTCTGGTCTAAAGGTACTATGGACCAAATTGCGAATTTGGTCTACAAAAGCTCTACCTGCTTCAACATCAACACCTGCATCCCGATAATCCATGCCTAATTACACCGTTATCATTCCGTTATTAATCCAGTTTCCTATCATTACATAATTTAGGTCATTGGTGATTGATGATTGGTGGTCATTCAGAAAATTACTTCCCAATCTTCCTCATCTTCCCCATGGGGAGCAACGCGATTGTATGAGGTGGGGCAACAAAGTGTGTGATCGCTAAACCCAAAATAGGAATCGATAAAAATCATTTACCGTACAGTTAGAGTATCCTATATATTCCAGTTAACTATTATTACTTAGGGAAACTTTCAGATGAGAGAAGTTGCAACAGACTGGTATTGTGGTCAAAACAAAGGTAGGATTTCCAAAGAAAAAACAGGGAATGTCTACCATTAATGACAAGAAATATATATTCAAGTCTGGATTCGACCAAATGTTTCAAAGATTTTCAAGAGTAACTTACGAAATCTTTAGGAAAAAAGAACATTCCCTAATGGAATGGACAAGCTTTTAAGGTCCATGAAGAAAAGATTAGAGAAGCTGCATTAATATGGTTTAATTTATTGCTTCAGCAGTAGGACAGCATTCTAAAACTCTGGTTAAACAAAGAAATTATCTTTTACATGCCTATGGGGAAGAACATTTGAACTATGCTCAAGTTTCAGCCCGTAAATTACCTATTGGTAGTGGAGCTATGGAAAGTTTAATCCGCCAAGTTGTCAATTTAAGAATGAAAGAAAACAGTGAATTTCGGTTAAAAGAAAATGCGGATATTATGTTACATCTTCCTTGTCAATGGATAGCTGGAAGTTGGCATAATTTCTGTAATTCCATTTTTACCTCTTTTATCCATCTTGAAACTGTCTAATATCTTATACCTACAACTCCCATTTAACACAATTATCTGTGCTAATCACTACATGCCTATTTGATTACTGACCTAAGCAGCTTATTCCCACAAGCGACAAATTATTGAGTGCAAGTCTCCTTAGGATATTTTAAGAAGATACTTTGTCTTGCAATTTTACTTGTTTAATGTGATTTATTGTACTTTAATTCCAGAAAAATATTTTAGCGATATCTGTGATTGGCGTAGCTAAAAGCACGATTTTTACCCCAGCTCACAAAATCGTGTTGCTCCCTCCCCATCTTCCCCATCTTCCCAGTCTCTTAAAAGACTTTATCTTCTATACGGCGCCAGCATTCGCCTGAATTCATTAAAGTTTGCTCAATACCTGCTAGTTCTTGCTGATACACGTTGCGTTTAAACTGTTGGTTGTAGGGCTGAGTCTGTAGCTTTATCATCAAACAGTGCCATGATAGCATCACCAATATATTTCAGGACTGACGCAACTGGCACAAATAGCGGGCGGGATGTAGCCCTGGCACGCAACAGTTGAACTCAAACCAAGCACATAGGAAGACTGGGGCGTTTTAGTTGCTGAATTAAATAATTAGAAAGCAATCTATGCTTGTTTTGATAAACAGTTTGACCAGTTTGATAGGCTAAATTCTTTAATCTAATCCAAACCAACATTGCACAAGCAATATGATTTCTTTTAAGCCTAGCTTTACGACATTGACAAGATTCAATGCCACTTATTTGTTTAATCTCTCGGTGAAACTCCTCGATTTTCCAACGAATTTTACACACCTCTTGTACAACATTCGTAGAACTTTGAGATAAATCCTTAGTAGCGACATAATCCGTTCTGTTGGTAGAAACAGCAACCCGGAATAGTTTCACTTTTTTCTGAGCGGGAAACCCTTTAATTTTTATAATTTTACGACATTCTAACTCTTCAGTACTCCATTCTCATAGTTCAATAGGTTTATCTTTTTGTTTGGCAAATGTATCATTAACTAACCGATTCTTTTTTAAAGGGTAATAATAAATTGCGTCTAGACTATCAATATACAGCATGAAACTATTTACTGCATACCATGTGTCTATCAAAACTTTATTAAATGGGAAAAGCTGATGATACAACAGGTTTTGCAGCATATCTTTCACATGGCCTATCTTAGTTTTACCATCTACATCAGGATTAAAAATGCGGTAATCTATTACCCAAAATCTTTGAACTTTAGGATTCACATATACACAACTGACTACACCAATTCCTTGGAGTATGCCATGTTCATTACCACTAAATTATCTCCTCACGATCTCTATTTGTTCAGAATATCTTTTGTCTAAAACACTACCATCAAATATGATGTACCCATTACCATCAGGTTCTACTACCTCTTTCACTTTATCCCATACTAAAAGAGATGTTAACTTTTCGGTTTTTAAATAATAGTTAATTGCATCATGGCTAATAGTTTCTAAGTGCTCTGCTAAATTAGTAATTATATAATTAATTTGACTAGTTCATAAGTATTGGCAGTAATCAAGTTTAGTAAATCTCATTACCGTCAGCAACATTTATCTAATACAATCTCCTACCTATTTTCTCATGAATATTTCAATAATGTTTCCTGTTGCAGCTACTTCTGATGGGTTGATAAAGCTTTCGGTATCCGATTTATTTAATACCGATGTACTAATTTCATCCATCGCCTGTGCCAGTTGCCTAAGCCCTGTATTTATCAATAAAGCCACCTGCTTGATCTATAACTTTTCCCATACAAGCCAAATAGTCATTTAACAATAAAAAAATCTGCATTGGTATCATCGCCTCTGACATGGAAGTATAACCGCAAATATCACAGAATAAAATTGTCATTTTTCGCGTTGAAGCCATACCTACTGCAATATTTTCTATTCCTTGAGGAGGGATGACGGAAACAAATTTATCTGGAACAAAGCGCTCAAAAGAGCAGGATCATAAATGGAATATAAGACAGCTTGTAGCTATCGGACTACAGGAGTATTAAAAAAGCCGCTATCTAGATGCAGTGTTTTTACATTTATTTTAAGAGAATCAATTTCCGCTAATAAATAGGTAATAATAGAGACACTCGTATCAAATCTACGAACACCTATTATGGCAAGATCCACACGCTTATTATTGTTAATAACATATAAAGTTGCATAGGCACACAATGAATTTATGCCAGATTTATTTTGACTTTGATATATGTAGGGTAATTCCTCCGATATCGGCTGAGCCTAGTAGCAGATTCAATTTAAATCAATAGCTATTTTTAAAGAATTGTTTTTAACCCCAGAGGAATTCCGCTTTTCAATGCTTGATTTATTTGTGGCTCTAATTCGTCAGAATTATTGATTTTCTTCAGATGATATCTAATATCATTTGCTGTAGTGATATTTTTGAAAATTTCAGCTGTGTTCTAAGGCTATCCCTACTACTTGCTGCTTTTACTAGAATTTAAAATAACGTTTCTTGGTCACATCCACCTTGAGTTTCAATTGACGAATTCTCTGCTAAACACTCAAGAACTTTCTCAAGGGTTTCCGAATCCGTTAAAGCCAGATGTTCTGATGGAAATGTCAATTGATTTCAGCCAAAATCCTACACATTACTTTCATTATTTCATCTTTAGAAAATTCTGATAGCACTATAAGTATTAGTTATACCACTACTAATCAGTACTTATACAATAAATATTGCATAAGTACTGATTAGCGAGCACTCTTCTGAGAAAAACTTTTTGGTTTACTGATAACTAACTATCTTTACTCTATATCTCCATAAATTATTTTCTTTTCAGCATATGAATATCCTAATTTTTCACTTTTAAAAAATTCTGATCCTGCTAAACTTATCACTAAGCTTTTTGCTGATTTTATCGTAACTACTAATCGAGTTAACCATTTGATACTGCGTATTAAATTGATATTTGATTCTGTATATGTGCTATCTGCTACTATTAAACTATCAATTTATATTCTTTTATGATATTCGACTGCGATTTCTCCAAACCTTTTAGAATCAACTTCATTTCCTGATAATGACTTGATATATGTTGGTATATCTTCATTTCCTCAACATACTAATACTGTGATAAAGTCGCTGTCTTACCTTCTATAACTAAGTCCCAGCCACCCTGCTGGTTATTTTGGGCTTGTTCTGCCAATATTTGATTGTTGCGACCGCTCGCCTCTTTCCGCGATACTTCCATTTGTTCTTTTGTTGGTCTTTCTGTAAAACCTCCCAAACAGACAATAGCTATCCTCAAAGATACTAAAACCAGGTTTTTGAAGATATTCAATGCAACTACAGTCAAACTACTACTTGAGAAAGTTTACAAAATGGTAGTAACTAAGTTTAAAATAGCACCATAGTACAGTTTTACACAGTGATTTGATATTATTCAAAACTGGGGACTGGGGAACATGAGGGAGATGGGGAAGTAATTTTCCTAATGCCTAATGACCAATGACCACTGACTACTAACATTTATGATGTTACAAGTACAAAACGGCACTTACGAATCTAAAACACAAGAAATTGCTAAAGAATTTCTCGCTGCTACTCAGGAAAATCGCTCTTTTTTGGCTTCTTTAGGCGATCAAATGCGGTGGGATGATAAATTACTCGCTTGGGCTATGAGTAATCCAGGTTTGCGGGTACAATTATTCCGGTTTATTGATACTTTACCTGCTTTAAATAGCAAAGCAGAAATTGCGTCCCATTTGCAAGAATATTTGGGTGATCAGTTGGTGGAATTACCTGCAGCTTTGAAGGGGATGTTAAATTTTGCCAACGCTGATTCTATGCCAGCACAGGTAGCAGCAAGAACAGTGGAAACTGCCGTGCAAACTTTGGCACATAAATATATTTCTGGGGAAAATATTTCCCAGGTTATCAAGACTTTGGAAAGACTAAGAAAGGAAAAAATGTCTTTCACTATTGATTTACTTGGAGAAGCGGTAATTACCGAAACAGAAGCGGAGTCTTATTTACACAGATACTTGGATTTAATGCAGCAATTGGTAGCAGCATCCAAAAATTGGGCTAATATTCCCAGTATTGATGAAGCAGACGGTCAGAAAGTTCCTAAAGTTCAGGTTTCTGTGAAATTAACGGCGTTTTATTCCCAGTTTGATCCTTTAGATGCTCAAGGTAGTGAAGAGAAAGTTAGCGCTCGCATTAGGATTTTATTACGTCGCGCTCAAGAATTAGGTGCAGCAGTCCATTTTGATATGGAACAATACGCCTATAAGGATATTACCTTTAATATTCTCAAAAAACTTTTACTGGAAGAAGAATTCCGTCAGCGTACCGATATTGGCATGACGATTCAAGCATATCTGCGCGATAGTGAACAAGATGCTAGAGATATCATTGCTTGGTTAAAACAACGTGGTTATCCTTTGACCATACGTTTGGTTAAAGGTGCTTATTGGGATCAGGAAACTATTAAAGCAGAACAAAAACATTGGCTCCAACCAGTATATAACGATAAAGCTACAACAGATGCCAATTTCGAAGCAATTACAGAAATATTGCTAGAAAATCATCAATATGTCTATTCTGCCATTGGTAGTCATAATATGCGATCGCAATCTCGCGCCATAGCAATAGCCGAAACTCTCCAACTTCCTCGTCGTTGCTTGGAATTGCAAGTTTTATACGGCATGGGTGACAAAATCGCTAAAGCCTTAGTAGATAAGGGTTATCGAGTTCGGGTTTATTGTCCCTACGGTGATTTGTTACCGGGAATGGCTTATTTAATTCGTCGATTGTTGGAAAATACCGCTAATAGTTCCTTTTTACGGCAGAGTCTCGAAAACCGTCCGGTTGAGGAATTGTTAGCACCTCCAATTCCATCTTCCCCCTCCCTTGCGGGGGGGATTGAGGGAAGGTTTATTAGTGTCGCGGATACGGATTTTGCTGAAGAGAAAAAAAGGAATAAATCGAGCTTAGCTTTTGCAGGTGTGCGTCAGCAGTTGGGTAAAACTTATTTACCTTTTGTAAATGGTGAATATGTCAATACAACAACGTTTGTTGATTCTCTTAATCCTTCTAATTTTAGTGAAGTAGTTGGAAAAATTGGGTTATTAAGCATTCAACAAGCTGAACAAGCTATGCAAGCTGCTAAAGCTGCTTTTCCCGCTTGGAAGAAAACCCCTGTGAAAGAGCGTGCGGATATTTTGCGGAAAGCTGCCGATTTGATGGAACAACAACGCGCTGAACTTTCTGCGTGGATGGTTTTAGAAGTGGGAAAACCTGTTAAAGAAGCTGACGCCGAGGTTTCGGAAGCAATAGATTTTTGTCTTTATTATGCTAACGAGATCGAACGTCTTGACAAAGGTGTAATCTATGATGTATCTGGAGAAACTAATCGTTATATTTACCAGCCTAAAGGAATCGCGGTGGTAATTTCTCCCTGGAATTTCCCATTATCTATTGCTTGCGGGATGACAGTTGCTGCATTGGTTTCTGGGAATTGTACTTTGCTTAAGCCTGCGGAAACGTCTTCTGTAATTACTGCGAAGTTAACAGAAATTTTGATAGCAGCAGGAATACCAAAAAGTGTTTTTCAACACCTTACTGGTAAGGGTTCTCAAGTTGGTGCCTATTTAGTCAATCATCCTGATACACATGTGATTGCTTTTACTGGTTCTCAGGAAGTTGGTTGTCGAATTTACGCAGAAGCAGCAATTTTAAAACCTGGTCAAAAGCACCTCAAAACAGTAATTGCCGAAATGGGTGGCAAAAATGCCCTCATTGTTGATGAAAGTGCTGATTTAGACCAAGCTGTAATTGGAGTTGTGCAATCTGCTTTTGGTTACAGTGGCCAAAAATGTTCAGCTTGTTCACGAGTAATTGTGCTGGAACCGATTTATCATGCTTTTTTACAAAGATTGGTGGAAGCGACTAAATCTTTAAACATCGGAGAAGCGGAGTTACCAAGTACCCAGGTTGGTCCTGTGATTGATGTCAATGCACGCGCTCGCATTTTGGAATATATTGAGATTGGGAAAAAAGAAGCAACATTAGCTTTGGAATTACCCGCACCCAACCAAGGATATTTTATCGGACCAGTGATTTTTTCTGAAGTTCCTGCTAATGGAGTCATAGCCCAACAGGAAATATTTGGCCCTGTTTTAGCAGTAATTCGAGTTAAGGATTTTCAAGAAGCTTTAGAAGTTGGCAATGGCACAAATTACGCTTTAACTGGTGGTCTTTATTCTCGTACTCCTTCCCACATCCAGCAAGCACAAGCCGAATTTGAAGTTGGCAATTTATACATTAATCGTACCATCACCGGAGCGATCGTCGGCCGTCAACCTTTTGGTGGGTTTAAACTTTCTGGTGTAGGTTCAAAATCAGGAGGTCCAGATTATTTATTACAGTTCCTAGAACCGCGACATATCACAGAAAATATCCAACGTCAAGGTTTTGCACCTATTGAGGTTTCTGAGTAATTACATGAAACACATACCCCTAAATCCCCCTTTTTAAGGGGGACTTTTTCTTATCCTGTAAATCCTGAAATTCTGGATATCCTGCTTCAGACAAATGGTAATATTTTTATGCTACAAGATTAAACTAGGATATATCTATTATTTATGGGTAGAAAAGATGATATTAAATAACTTGATTCCATTGCTAGAGAATTTACTATGACATTACAAATTCACAGCAGATTGTAGGTAAAAGATGTACAGAATTTACTAACAAAGGTGTATAGTAAGAAACTTTCCAGCCTATTCCCTGTTTCCTACTGTAATTCTTTGGTGAATTTCTAACTAGAACGACGTGAAGAAAACCAAAAGTATGTAGCAAAATGTAAAGTACCGTGAAAACCTCTTCACTCTTCCCTTGTTATAACGACAGTTTTTAACGCCCACTTACTTATACTGGCACTATTATAGCAGCCCTACTAAAGGCGAGCGCAGATAAAGCATATAAATCTTAACTTATGCCGATTTTATACAATCTTTGTGTATAAGTTAAGTGTAGAGATTCGGAATTATAACATCCTCAAGATAGATATCTTCCCACTGAAACTATGTAACTATGAGAATAGAATGGCTATTAAGAAAAGTAGAAAACTTTTTCTATTTTCAACTCCAGGCCTCTGACTAATAATTTCTTAATGGTATAAGCTCCCAGATTTATCCGTGGAATCAATCCAAAATCCAAAATCCTGTTAGAGGATGACTTCTGAACTCCTATCGCAGGAGGTGGAACTATGATAGATAAAAATATAAGAATTGTCTCTTTAATTCCTAGTGCCACAGAAATAGCTGCTACTCTGGGTTTACAATATGCTATTGTGGGGCGATCACATGAATGTGACTATCCTCCAGAAATAGCTCACCTGCCAGTTTGTACGCAAGCACGTTTGAATGGTAATGCTGATAGCAGTTCTATTCACAACGAAGTCGATAATATATTGCTATCTGCTCTGAGCATCTACAAAATTAAAGTTGATGTTTTAGAACAATTGCAACCTACCCACATTCTCACCCAAGACCAGTGTGATGTTTGTGCTGTTAGTTTACCAGAAGTAGAAAAAGCTGTTGCCCAACTGACCTACACCACACCCCAAATAATTTCTTTACAACCCAGTACACTGCGGGATGTATGGGCAGATATTGAACGAGTCGGTCAAACATTTGGGATTAATTCAGTAGAAATACTAGAAAATTTAGAGGCCCGTGTAAAAATATGCAATCGCAAAATCCAAGGACTTTCGATCACAGAAATGCCTACAGTTACTTGTATCGAATGGACTGATCCTTTGATGGTGGCTGCTAATTGGATTCCTGAACTCATTCATCTTGCTGGTGGACAGACATTATTTAGCGGTATCGGTCAACCTTCAGCACCTTTAAGCTGGGACACATTAATTGCGATTAATCCCGATGTAATTATTTTTATGCCCTGTGGCTTTGATTTACAACGAACTTACCAAGAAGTAAAACTGTTAACTCAGCGTCCAGACTGGGAAAAATTACACGCATTTAAAGCTGGTAGAGTCTACATCACAGATGGTAACGCTTACTTTAACCGTCCTAGTCCACGCCTAGTAGATTCTGTAGAAATATTAGCAGAAATTTTGCACCCAGACATTTTTGAATATGGTTATAAAGGTACTGGTTGGCAAAATTTATAAAACCTAAATCACTCCCATTCCTGGGATAAGTGAGACTTATAAAAAGAATAATCAATCTACCACTTTTTGGGAAGGCTTCGTTTACATCAAGCATCATCATTCCTTGATAGTACAAGCCCCCATATTTATCCCTATAATCAATGCAAAATCCTGTTAGAGTAAGCCACAAAATAAATGAGCCTGTGTTCATTATCTGTATCCCTTTGGGACACTGCGTGAATGCGAAGCCTGGCATATGAATCCTAGGTCGTCATGCAACCTATAGCCATGTTTAGCAAGCATTTCGGAAGATTCTTTTCTACACTTATTGAGGATAACCCGCATCAACTTGCACCTTCACAAAGATACAGCAGATTGCAGATCAATGAGGTACAGAATCTAAATTGAAACCTAGACAGTAAGAGAGTTTTACTCCTGACTCCTGACTCCTGACTCCTGACTCCTGACTCCTGACTCCTGATGTATTAGCCAAGATATATTAGCTTATTGCTAACTCGGTTTCTGGGTCAAAAAAGTGAATTTTTTCAGGAATAAATGATAACCACAGTTGTTCACCCAGACTAATGAATCTATCCGGGGGAACTCGCACTTGCAAAGATTGACCTTCTGGACTTGATGATTCAGGATCAAAAATCCTGATAGATAAAAAACTATCATTTCCTAAATTTTCTACCAAATCTACTTTAATTGGTAGATTTTTGGTTGCAGGTACACTCAAAGTTAAATGTTCTGGACGAATACCTAAAATTAAAGTTTTTCCATCGTATTTTTGTAAGAGTTTTCCCCACATTTCTGGAAGAGTGAAACGAAAGTTAAGATGGGTAATTAATAAAGGTGCGTGAAATTCTACCGGGATGAAATTCATTGGTGGTGAACCAATAAATTCGGCTACAAAGCGGTTAGCAGGGTGGTTGTAAAGTTCTAATGGTGGTGCGACTTGCTGGATTTGACCCCCATACATGATCGCAATGCGATCGCCCATTGTCATTGCTTCAGTTTGATCATGGGTGACATAAATCGTTGTTGTTCCCAACTGACGCTGCAATTTGACGATTTGGGCGCGAGTTTCAGCCCGTAATTTAGCATCTAAGTTTGATAATGGTTCATCCATTAAAAATACTTGAGGATTCCGGGCGATCGCCCTTCCTAATGCTACCCGTTGTCTTTGTCCTCCAGATAACTGTTTAGGTAAGCGATTTAATAAAGTTTCAATTTGTAATAATTGGGCAACATTCCACACTTGTTGTTCTACAGTTCGTTCTTTTGGAGAAAGATAACGCAGTCTTTGGGGTAATTTTCTGGTCATTCCCACCAGTAGATTTTCTCCCCACTGACGTAGCAGGGGTGAAGAAACTGTTTCTCTATTTCCAAATCGACGACGCAACCCAAAAGCAATGTTTTCATAAACTGTCATGTGGGGATAGAGGGCGTAATTTTGGAACACCATGGCGATGTCACGTTCTTTGGGAAGTAAATCATTAATCAAGCGATACCCTTGGTCAGCTTCGCTATCGCCCACCCAGATATTACCCGCAGTCATCACCTCTAACCCTGCTATTAACCGGAGCAAGGTACTTTTACCGCAACCAGAAGGTCCCACCAGCACCATAAATTCACCATCCGCGATGGTTAAATTAATTCGCCGTAGGACATTAATATTATCTGCACCTTCCTTTCCTAGTAATGACATCTGTGTAGTCACACCTTCCCCCTTACGAGGAGGAAAACTTTTATAAACGTTTTCTAATACAACTTGTGCCACAGGTAATTATACCAATTCAAAATAGTGATTACAACAGGTTACACCAACGAAATTCAAACTTCATAAAGTTAGACCTTACAGCATATTGCAGATCAATGAGGTACAGAACCTAAATTGAAACCTAGACAGCAAGAGAGTTTTACTCCTGACTCCTGACTTCTGCTGTATCTGCTCCTCTAGAGTTAAATTAGAGTTTAAATCCTAAGTTTCATCTTGTTTATCCTTAATTTCTATAAGTTCTGATTCTGAGAAGAGATTAGTTAATTTTAGTTAATTATGCCAAATGCATAAAAATCATTTTTACCAACTCAGTAGGAGTAAAAGGTTTAGTTAAATAACCAGAGGCTCCCACCATTCGGGCTTTTACTTTATCAACAATTCCTTTGCTTCCTGTAACAAAAATAATGGGAATTTCCTGAAACATTGAATTATTACGGATTATTTTACATAACTCATAACCATCAATTCCTGCCATATTGAGATCCAACAAAATCAAATCCGGTTTATGTCTAATAATAGACATAACTGCTTTGATTGGATCATTAATCGTGACTACCGCAACATTTTCACCTTCTAAACAACGGCTGATTTCTTTAAGAATGGTTGGACTATCATCTACAGAGATAATTTTGTAGGTTTCCTTAGGACTTATAGTAGTCGTATTTACGGTTTCGTTTTCAGCCTCTATGTTATTTAGTATGTTTAGTTGCTTATGGTTCTCTGTTCGTAAAGTAGAAATTTCAGGTACATGGTTTTCTACAGCAGGATTATCATCTGCTAACGCTTCTACATCAGATTCTTCCTCATTAATTACTAGTGTGCTATATGTAGAAGATATAGAAACATCTTCAAAAGTCTTAGGCAATTGATCAAATGGAGGGTCTGGTTCATGGAGAATAACCGAACCCTGAAGTATATAAGGGTATAAAGTTCGAGCCAGTTCTACTTCATCTACATTCATAATTACAGCCAAATGACGCAGGCTAAAGCCCTTCATCCAAGTTGTCATATTCTGCTGTAATTCTGGTAGTTGTTTGTTATAAAACCTGCTGTTAATCAACAAGTATGGACGCTGATAGGGAGAAGATATTTGCGGAGCGCAGGATTGCCAACTTTGTAAACGCTTTTGGCAAATGTCTATAATGTTTTCTGTATCCAACTTGCAAAGTTTAGGAAGGCTCTTTACTCGTTCTGTTAATACATAGGTTGCTTCTTTCATCAACATAAATGATTCAATTACTTCTTTTACTAACTCTTGAATTAGTAATGCTGCCTGGTGAGAAGGTAAATGTTTTTGCGTCACTAGCCAGTGAATTCCTTGATATTCTGGCGGTTCACTCAGTAAATCATACTCAGGTTTGCTTAACTGAGTTTGCCAATCAGGTTCAAAAGTCAAGCGTAATTGTACACGAACTTCATTAGTTAGTGGAGAAATTTGCTGATTCAGACGACGTATATGTCGTTCTAATCTATCAAAAGGTTCTACTGAATGGGTAGCATAAATAATTTTACCTTGCTCTAAGTATATTGACCACAGTACTGAGTTGTGCGAAACCTGTAAACAAGTAGTATCAGAGGAATTAGTTAACTGTCTTAATAGACGTTCAGGAGATAGTTTGCTAAATGTGCCAGTATTATTCATATTTTTACAGTTTTCTCTAAGAACTTAACTTTCTATTGAGAAAGAGGAATTTTGGGGTTAAGTATTGTCTTTCCTTCTGTAAGAATTCAGGAGTCAGGAGTCAGGAGTCAGAATGTTTGACAAATTGGTTGATTATCAAATAAGTATTTTTGGCGGGCGTTAGCCTGAAAAAGCTGACTGCTTATGGCTGTTCGCGTAGCGTGCCGTTAGGCATTAGCTGAATGCTTACTCCCTGCTATATTTCTCTATCAACCAATTATATATCGGTAAATTTTATGTTATATAAAAGCGAAGACCAGTTTCCATTTTTACATAGTAATAATCAGCAAATTACCCACTTAATTATGATTACTTAGGGGTCTTGAATCAGGAAATTTTCCACATAAAATCTTTAAAATTTTTCTTTATGTAAATGTATATATTGATTATTATATTCTTAATTTGTTGAAAATAAATTATGGTAGCTCCACTACAACAGGTAATGTTCATACCTCCTAATCATTCGCCTCTACTAAAGTATATGGTGATTCAAGTTTCCTGAAATAGAGAATTTGGTGAGAATAATTGAATTAATGAAATTTAAGCGCTCTAGAGCAAAATACCATAGTTCTAGTCGTACTAGTCTAGGAAACTATATACTTTGAGAAAAGGAAATTAAAACGTTGGACTATAACATAACACAAAAGGTTATGCTGGATACGCTAAAATTAGATGAAGTCGTAGAATTTGCAGAAAATCCAGAACCACGTTGTCCCTGTGTGCTATTGCTAGACACATCTGGATCAATGCAAGGAGAACGAATTGAGGCTCTAAATCAGGGTCTGCTAACTTTTAAGGATGAACTAGTAAAAAATTCCTTGGCAGCTAGAAGGGTAGAAGTAGCAATTATCACATTTGATAGTCATGTTAATGTGGTGCAAGATTTTGTAACCGCAGACCAGTTCAACCCACCTATTCTAACAGCCCAAGGGCTAACAACAATGGGGGCTGGAATTAATAAATCTTTAGAAATAATTCAAGAACGTAAATCCCAGTATCGTACTAATGGGATTGCTTATTACCGTCCTTGGGTATTTATGATTACAGATGGTGAGCCGCAAGGTGAGCTAGATAATGTGATTGAGCAAGCTGTACAGCGTCTACAAGGAGATGAAGCGAATAAACGAGTTGCCTTTTTTACGGTAGGAGTAGAAAATGCGAATATGACCCGTTTAAATCAAATAGCCGTGCGTGCTCCTATCAAACTTCAAGGATTAAACTTTATTGAAATGTTTGTTTGGCTTTCAGCCAGTATGTCAGCCGTCTCTCATTCCAAAGTAGATGAGCAAGTAGCACTACCACCAATTGGTTGGGGATCCGTTTAGGAGTTATCAATTATAGCAGGGAATAGGCAACAGGTAGAACTGATAACTCTTGACTGTGTGCTGTTGGGGTAATTAAAATTACAGCTACTTAGCTGTGAACAACAAATTTATGAACATACCAAAACAGATTACTAAATGGCGGATAGTAGCCGCATCTGTGTGTGGTACGAGCCACATTAAAAACCAGCAGTTATGTCAGGATGCTCACCATTGGCAAGTATTAGCAAATAATGTATTGGTTATAGCAGCAGCAGATGGGGCAGGTTCTGCAACATTGGGAAAAATGGGAGCAATGATTGCTGTAGAGACAGCCACAGAATATATCTCACACAGTGAAATTAGCCATAAAACCTTTGCTGAGGATGGTTTTTTGCGTGATTTGCTAACTGATGCCATGTTAGCAGCCAAAAAAGCAGTAGAAGATCAGGCAGATTTGTATCACCATCAGCCCCATGATTTAGCTACTACCTTAATTATTGCGATCGCCACACCAAAAATTGTAGCAGTAGCCCAAATCGGTGATGGTTTAGCCGTAGCTAAGGATAGCAGAGGCAACCTAATAGCACTGACCATTCCTAGCAGCGGTGAATATATTAATGAAACCACATTTTTAACTTCACCTGATGCCTTAGATACGGCACAATTCAGAATACTGCGGCAAGAAATAGTGAATCTTAGTGTTCTTACAGATGGACTACAAATGCTAGCTTTGAATATGCTAGTGGGTGAACCGCACAAACCGTTTTTCTTTCCTTTATTCGATTTTGTCGCCAATGCCGAGGATAAGACCATCGCCAAAGAACAGTTGATAAAGTTTTTATGTTCAGAGCGCATTACCCAAAGGACTGATGATGATTTGACCTTGGTTATAGCGGCATTAAGAAAGCCCTGAAGGTAAAAACAACGCAGTCACAAGTATTTAGCCCCCTCGTTACAAAAGGAATAAACACGAAAAATCACATCCTGTTCCCTATTTCCCTGACTGTTGACTAATTTTAACCACCATTCTTAAGCACATATTCCACCATGCAGGTACTACGTTGTCTTCCCAAGCAAGAAACTCTCAATCTCACTGTTAGTTTGGGGCGTGGCGGTGAAGCTTGTGTCTATACAGTGCCATCAGATGAAAATTTAGTGGCAAAAATTTATCATAAGCCAATTGATACCTATGCTCAAAAACTTCAGGCCATGATAGCTAATCCCCCCGAAAACCCTACAGCTAATTTGGGGCATATTTCCATCGCTTGGCCACAGGAATTGTTGGAAGCTGTGGATGGTAGCGGTAGTATCATTGGCTTTTTAATGCCGCGCATTCGGGGAATGCGGCCGATTATGGATTTTTACAATCCGGGGAACCGACGTCAAAATTTCCCATTATTTAATTATCAATATTTATTGCGTACTGCTCGCAATCTATCGGCCGCTTTTGCAGCTCTACACGCCAGCCAATACTGCATTGGGGACGTAAATGAATCAAATATTCTGGTGAGTAATACTGCATTAATAACCTTAGTAGATACAGATTCATTTCAAGTACGTGATCCAGAGAAAAATATTGTCTATCGTTGTTCAGTAGGTAAACCGGAGTATACACCTTCAGAATTACAGAATAAAACTTTTGCTGACTATGATCGGGAAAGTCATCATGATTTATTTGGGTTAGCAGTGCTAATATTTCAATTATTAATGGAAGGTACTCACCCATTTTCTGGAATTTTTCAAGGTTTATTTGATCCACCGGGTTATGAAGCCAGAATAGTTGCTGGTCATTTTACTTACAGTCAAAAGCAGAAAGTTCCCTATTTACCTACTCCTATTGCACCTGCTTGGCAGATGCTTCATCCCCGTTTACAGGAACTGTTTGTGCGTTGTTTTGAAGATGGTCACAACAGTCCTCAATTGCGTCCTACTGCTCAAACCTGGTTATCTGCGATCGCAGAGGCTGAGGAGAGTCTTGTCACTTGTTCTCTAAACCCCCAGCATCTTTACCATAATCACCTCAATAAATGTCCTTGGTGTGAACGTGCTTCCCAATTAGGTGGACGTGATCCTTTTCCATCACTGGAGGCGATCGCTTGTGGAGAGCATCTCAAACCACGTTGCAAATCTAAAAAGTACCATCTCCCAATTCCTCGTATACGCAAGCCAGCTATTTCTCCATCTCCTCTACATCATTGGCAACCAATACTTACTGCCAATCTTTCTGCTTATCAAGCAGCTAAAAAACCAAACAAAACAAGGTTTTATACTATTATTTTTTGCTTGTTAGGTTTTGGTTTATTAGGATATCTCGACATAATGATTAAATTCACTCGTCCTTTTATTTCCCAAAATCCTTATACCCAACAATCCTTAATATCTCACTTAGGAAATAATAGTATTCAGACTGACAGTCTCACCTTTATTGATTACTATGACCGGGGTAATGAAGCTTATCAAAAGCGAGACTATGAACAAGCAATCGAAAATTTCACCCAAGGAATTAAAAAAAAATCTACTTTTTCTAAGTTCTATATCAATAGAGGTAATGCCCGCTATAATCTGAACGATTATGAAGGAGCATTAGCAGACTATAACCAGGCGCTAAAAATTAATCCCCAGGAAGTGAAAGCACTAGTCAATAGGGGTAATGCTTATTATATGCTGGCTGATTATAGTAGCGACCCTGAACAAGAATATCAAAAAGCTATCAACAATTTCAACACTGCTATTCACATCAATGTACGTGATACTGAAGCTTATATTAGACGAGGTATTGTGCGTTCTCAAATGGCTAAATATAGCAGTAATTATCAACACGAATACCAGAAATCTATTGCAGATTTTACTGAAGCAATTAAACTCAATACCTCCAAAGCAGAAGCTTATTTTCAGCGTGGTCTTGCCCGTTATCAATTTGCCCAATATAGCAGTAATTATGCTAGAGAATATAAACAGGCAATTGTAGATTTTACCCAAGCAATAAATATCAATCCACGCATGGCTAAAGTTTATCTCAAACGGGGTATGGTTCATTATGAACTAGCACAATACGGTGAAAATACAGTCCAACAAAACCATGCTCAAGCCATTGAAGATTTAGAAAAATCCGCTCAAATTTACCTTGAAGATGAGGATATGGATAACTACCAGCAAGCCCTCAGTAATATTTGTGTTATTGTCTCCAAAAAGTGTGATACTTTATTCCAAAGTTCCACAAGTTTTAACCAAGTTCAACCTTGATATAGTCGGTGACAGATAACAATCAAAAACTTTTTCAGATTTGAGACTATTCTGACCTATTTATAACTCCTACCTCATGGCTAACCCCACACTACCCTATCACGAATAAATCTTTACACTCAACCTTCAATACTTACAAACTACCCCTCTCAAGATACTTAATATTAGTTAGAGGGTATTTAATTTATATTAAATTTATTAATCTTCATTAAATGTATATATGTGAGGTATAACCACTGGTGTTCATAAATTTTTTACTTTTTTACATATAAAATATCTTAAATTTACTAATTCTTGATAATTTTTCAGCAGTTTCCAGTTAAATTATTTCTAGGTTAGTCATAGAGAGAAGTGTATAGAAGTTGATTTTTTATCTAGATTATTCCTCTATTTGTGGTGCATCCTCCTCATCCCTAAAAACTCAAATAATAACCTAAATAAAATAAATCTTTAAGGTGATTGCATGAAAGCAGTGATTTTGGCTGGCGGACTGGGTACACGCCTCAGTGAAGAAACGAGTATCAGGCCGAAGCCGATGGTTGAGATTGGAGGTAAGCCAATTCTCTGGCATATCATGAAGATATATTCGGCTCATGGTATTAATGAATTTATCATCTGTTGCGGGTACAAAGGTTACATCATCAAGGAGTATTTTGCTAACTACTTCTTATATATGTCAGATGTGACTTTTGATATGCGCTTTAACCAGATGAGTATACATTCTGGGTATGCTGAACCCTGGCGAGTTACCTTAGTTAATACAGGTGATAATACCATGACAGGTGGACGTTTAAGAAAAGTCAGAGAACATATTGGTAATGAAACTTTTTGCTTTACTTATGGTGATGGTGTTAGTGATGTAAATATCACTGAACTCATAAAGTTTCATAAAGAACAAAAAACGTTAGCAACATTAAGCGCAGTCCAACCAGTAGGAAGGTTTGGTGCAATTTCCCTAGGACAAGAGCAAACTAGAATTACTAGTTTTAGAGAAAAACCGGAAGGCGACGGTGCGTGGATTAATGGCGGTTATTTTGTGCTTGAACCTGAAGTAATTAACTTCATTACTGATGAATCTACCGTTTGGGAACAAGAGCCATTGGAAAAATTAGCTGATATGGAACAACTTTCAGCTTTTAGACATAATGGGTTTTGGCAACCAATGGATACTTTAAGAGATAAACAATACTTAGAAGGGCTATGGGAAAATGATGAAGCGCCTTGGAAAGTGTGGTAATAAAAATTAGGATTTCTCGAAGTTTCACACTAAAGTCCTAGGGTGATTCAGCCGTGATATATTGGCTAATATCAACAGATTCTCAACATCTGATACACCATACTAATATATGAGTTGCATAAGTGCTGACAATAGTAGATTTTAGAACTTAGATTTTCGATTGGGGAAAAATTACTAATGTATGATTTTACGATTATTGGTGGGGGGATAGTTGGACTTTCTACAGCTATGGCTTTAGGCGATCGCTATCCCCATGCCAAGATTTTAGTCTTAGAAAAAGAAAGTCAATGGGCATTTCACCAAACAGGTAATAATAGCGGCGTAATTCATTCGGGAATTTACTACAAACCAGGCACCTTTAAAGCTCAATTTTGCCGTGAAGGCAGTCGTTCAATGGTTGAATTCTGCCAAAAGCATGATATTGAGCATGACCTTTGTGGTAAAGTGATTGTAGCCACAGAATCACAAGAACTCCCACGTTTAGAGAACCTCTACAAACGAGGTTTAGATAACGGCATAGCACTGCAAAGAATTAGTCCCGAAGAAGTTAAAGAGATTGAGCCTCATGTTAGTTGTGTAGGTGGAATTCGCGTATTATCTACAGGCATTGTTAATTACAAACAAGTTTGTTTAAAATACGCTGAAGTTATTCAAAAACAAGGGGGAGATTTATGCCTCAATACCAAAGTTAACCAAATCTTCCAAAGAGGTAAAAACCAAGTAATTGATACCAGCAAGGGTAATTTTGAAACTAAATTTGTGATCAATTGTGCCGGATTGCATAGTGATCGCATTGCAAAATTAGGTAAAGTAAATCCCCAAGCAAAAATCGTCCCGTTCCGTGGTGAATACTACGAACTCACACCCGCAAAATGCTATCTCGTCAAAACCTTGATTTACCCAGTTCCTAACCCGGACTTTCCCTTTTTGGGTGTTCACTTCACGCGCATGATTGACAATAGCGTTCACGCAGGGCCAAATGCAGTTCTCAGTCTCAAACGCGAAGGTTATAAGAAAACCGATTTTGACCTGAGAGATTTTGCCGAAGTAATCACCTATCCGGGATTCTGGAAACTAGCCGCCAAACACGCTGACGAAGGCATTCAAGAAATTATTCGTTCCTTTAGTAAAGCCGCCTTTGTGAGAAGTTTGCAAAAACTAATTCCCGAAGTTCAAGCAGAAGATTTAGTCCCAACCCATGGAGGAGTTCGCGCCCAAGCATTAATGAATAATGGCTCATTAGTAGACGATTTTTTAATCATCCAAGGTGATAACTCCATTCATGTTTGCAATGCACCCTCTCCCGCAGCTACATCTTCTCTAGAAATTGGTAAAGCGATTGTCACTCAAATATCGCAACAGTCTCATTTACATCGGAACAGTCTCATTTACAAAGCTTAGTAGCCTAAACCAAATTTAGAATGGGAATTTGTGGAAAATTTCATCCGTATTAATCTATGTTAATTTGCGGTTAATTAGTCATGCTCTACATCTGAAACCAAAAGTAACTCCATACCTCAAGATATTTAAAAATCATGAAAATATTAGTCACAGGAACAGAAGGATATCTCGGTTCTTTACTACCTTCTTTATTAATTGCTAAAGGTCACGAAGTGAGCGGACTAGACACAGGTTTTTATAAAGTTGGTTGGCTATATAACGGAACTAACATCACAGCTAAAACCCTCAACAAAGATATTCGCAATATTATTCCTGAAGATTTAGAAGGTGTGGATGCAATAGTTCATATGGCGGAACTTTCTAATGATCCCGCTGGACAATTAGCACCTCACATTACCTATGAAATTAATCATTTAGGTTCTGTTCATCTAGCTAACTTAGCGAAAAGAATGGGGGTACGTCGCTTTCTTTATATGTCTTCTTGCAGTGTTTATGGTGTTGCCAGTGAAGGTGATGTCACAGAAGAATCACCTGTTAATCCGCAAACAGCTTACGCAGAATGCAAAACATTAGTAGAGAGAGATATTAAACCATTAGCTGATGATGATTTCTCTCCTACATTTATGCGAAATGCTACCGCTTTTGGTGCTTCTCCAAGAATGCGATTTGACATTGTTTTAAACAATCTATCTGGTTTAGCATGGACTACCAAAGAAATTAAAATGACCAGTGATGGTACTCCTTGGCGGCCATTAGTTCATGCTTTAGATATTTGTCAAGCTATTATTTGTGCCTTGGAAGCACCAAGAGATATTGTCCACAATCAAGTTTTTAACGTTGGAGATACAGCGAATAACTATCGCGTTAAAGAAATCGCCGAAATCATTGCTGATACTTTCCCTAGTTGTAAATTAACCTTTGGTAATAACGGTTCAGACAATCGTAGCTATCGAGTATCTTTCGAGAAAATCAACACAGTCCTACCCGGATTTAAGTGTGAATGGAATGCTCAAACTGGCGCTAAACAACTATTTGATTTATTCAGTCAAATTGACATGACTGAAGATACTTTCTTGTTTAGAGGATTCACAAGATTAAAGCAGCTAGAGTATCTGATTCGCACTCAACAAATTGATCAAAATTTCTTCTGGGCTAAATGCGATAATGTAGTAGTTTAAGTTTCTGAGTCGAAAAATTTGGTTCGGAAAGCCATCATTTACAAGCTAGTGGAGTACGGCGTAAATAAAGCAACGATTCCAAATCTCTGAAAACTAACGACGTATACATTTTGAGTTTTGTTAGCGTAGCTCTTCTGAAAGAAGCATTTTGAATTCACAGCGTTACTAGTTTTCTCAAGTTCGCCTATGAAATCCAGCAGCATCAAATATGAATAAATTACTTACAGTTGGTATTCCTAGATTCAATCGCGCCACCTTTTTAGAGCAACAACTCTCTTGGTTAGCAAAAGCTATTAAGGGTTTTAAACCTCAATGTGAAATAAATATTTCTGATAATTCTTCCACATATAACACTCAAGAAATCATTAATAAATGGCAGACAATATTTAATCAGACTTCATTTATAACGAATAAAGGTATAAGTAATATTGGTGTAATGGCTAATATAGCTCATTGCTTTAAATCTGCTAGAACTGAATATGTTTGGGTAATTAGTGATGACGCTCGGATTCAAATAAGGACTTTAGGATATGTAATCAACAACCTGAAAACTCATCCAGAATTAGCATTATTAATTTTGGATTTCTCCTGGCTTTATTTAGGAAGTGGTAAACTAGCTCATGAACACTGCTTCACTGTTAAAGATGAAGAAACTGTATCTGGTTGTAAACCTCTGATTGAAAATTATTTACATTAGAACTTTGGTAGTCTGGGTTTTATGACTGCTCAAGTATACAAAACACAAGCAGTTCAATAGGCGTTAAGATCATAGATCTCTAGTGTAAATAACAGAGAATCTCAGGCCTATTGAAATGCATTTTCTGCTGATCAGGGAAGTGTAAAAATTACCACAGATGTTTATTTAGAAAATGCTTGCGGCATCAATTCTGCACCTGGGGAAAAACTACGGTTGAGGATGTATTATTTAGACTTAACCATGATGTATGTAAAACTCATAGAAATAGGCTATAGAGAAATATTTATTTTGCTACAAATTAATTATCGATCACTTTGCAGAAAACGATTTGAGGGTAGTTTTAGGTGCCGTGAGAAGATGGATTTTGACGACAATAAATATTGTCTATCATACTCTACTGAAGTTCAGTAGGTATATGTCGTTGGAGACTTCTTAATCATTCAGTAAAATAACCAATAAACATTTCAGTACAATAACCAATAAATAGGATGAGAATTCAAACAAATAGTAAATTTAAGATATTGACAATTGATCTAATCACCCATGAATAAATTATTGACCATTGCTATTCCTACTTATAATCGGGCAAATTCACTTGAGCGACAATTAGAGTGGCTTTCTAAAGCTATCAAAGGCTATGAATGTGAATGTGAGATATTAGTTTCTGATAATTGTTCGACTGACAACACTCAAGAAATTATCCAGAAATGGCAATATACTCTTAATAATATCACTTTTATATCTAATCGAAATAGTGAAAACTTAGGCGTAATGAGAAATATTATTTATTGCTTAAGTTCGGCAAATACAAAATATGTTTGGACAATTGGCGATGATGATCCCATTCAAGAAAGAGCAGTAAGTTATGTAATAGAGAAAATAAAAAGAATTGAGGATTTATCATTGGTTTTCCTCAATTTCTCTGGTAAAAATAAAATAACTGGTGAAGCAGTTCATCCACCGACAATTTGTGGTAATTGCTGGTTTGATGCTGATACTGAAAATGGTGAGGGTGATGGTAAAGCAATCTTTGAATATTGTTTTACTAAAAGTGTGGGAGCAGTCATTTTTCTCACTGCTACAATATATCGTACTGACTTAGTTAAACGCGCTCTACAAATTTGGCCAAATGCTATCAATAACTGGATATCTTTAGCATATTTAGCGGGTTATTGTGCTGCTAATGGCAAAATAATTGTCACTAAAGATACCTATCTGGAATGTATTATTGGTGTAAGTTATTGGCAAGAAGAGCCAAAATCTGCGCTATTAATGCAATATAAACACATCCCAGAAGTAATTTTAAAGCTGCAAGAGAACGGATATTCCAAGCAATTTTCTGGAAAAATGATGCTGCATAATTTCCGAGAAATTAACTTGAGAGTTTTCTTAGGTGCTTTGAGAAGATGGCCAGTTTCCGCTATTCAAACAGTCGTTCCTTTTTTAGCATTAGTGACTATTTCTGCTTTTGAAATCATGGCTTATCCAGAATTGAAAATTGCAGAATCTCAGCCAATATCTAACCAAATTGTCCGTAGTAATAAAGAATAAGGAAGGAGAAAGCTAGAAGTTCTATGATTATTACCAAGCTTAACGACAAAATAAGTAACCTGACTTCTGAGCTAGGTTATCGAATATCATTATTCAGGCACAGAAAAAATTTACCTGTATTATCTAATTCTGATCAATTAATTGCCAGGACTCTAACAGGGGAAGGTGTTTACATCACTTCTTTAGAGAAGTTAGGATTACCATCAACTGCAGAAATGTTAGATCGTGCTAACAGTTATGCAGCTATGATGAAAAGTCCAACGAATATGCAATCAAGATATGAATTACCCCAAATTTATACAGTTACAGATTTGCCAGAGTTTTTTACTTGGGGAATTGAAGAACGCCTACAAGATATCATCGAAAACTATATAGGATTACCTATAGCCTTTCATGGTGTTCATATGCGGAAAGACTTCCCCAATCAGCAGCAATTACAAACATTGTTGTGGCATAAGGATGCGGAAGACCGACGGATGATTAAAGTCATCATATATTTACATAATGTGACAGAAAGACACGGTGCTTTTGAATATATACCATTACCTGCTAATCTTTTAGACTGGTATAATTATTATCGAGTTGATTATGCACTCTGGAAGTCTAACTTTTTAGGAATTAACGATCAACAAATGATCAATTTTATTCCTAAATCAGCTTGGAAATACTGTCCAGGCAAAGCGGGAACTGTGATTTTTGTAGATCCTAGAAATGTTTTACATCATGGTACTGTAAGATCCGAAGCACGCTCAACACTATTTTTTATCTACACATCGAATTCACCAAAGCGTCCAGAACTTTGTACTCAATACAATGATTATACTTTCATCAGACCCAAAAAACAATAAATCCCTGAGAGCATAGGAAATGGTTAGTAAATTATATATGGTAATTCAATCCTTACCATTTCTAGTGCTTACGGATAATTAGTCATTGTAAACGTAATTTTGTAAGCATTTAGCTAATTCCTAACGGCACGCTACGCGAACAGCCATCAGCAGTCAACTCTTTCAGGCTAACACCAAAAATACTATTTGATAGTTAACCAAAGTCTCAACCATTATGACTCCTGAACTCTTATGTAATTTTCTGCTACCTGTTACTTAGAAAACTATGATTTTTACGAAAACTGAACTCCCTGGTGCTTTTATTATTGACTTAGAAGAAAAACCAGATCAGCGTGGTTTCTTTGCTCGGACTTTTTGTGCTCAGGAATTTGCTAACCATGGCTTAAAGCCGACGGTTGCTCAATGTAACCTTTCTTTTAATCATATAAAAGGTACATTGCGAGGAATGCATTACCAACTTCTACCAGCGGCAGAAACTAAATTAGTTCGTTGTACTCAAGGAGCTATTTATGATGTAATTGTGGATATGCGTCCTGAGTTTCCAACTTATCTGTCGCATATTGGTCTAGAACTAAGTGCGGAAAACCGCCGGGCTTTATATGTACCGGAAATGTTTGCTCACGGTTATCAAGCTTTAACAGATGGGGCTGAAGTTGTGTATCAAGTGGGTGAATTTTACACTCCTGGTTATGAGCGTGGTTTGCGTTATGATGATCCACTTTTAGAAATTTCTTGGCCTTTGGCTGCAACTGAAATGTCTGATAAAGACCGGAATTGGCCTTTACTAGAATCTATTTTAATAGGAGTTTAATGATGATTATTATAGATAAAGCCTTACAAGCCCGTGCGGCATTAGGTAAACCTATAAAAGTAGCAATGATTGGTGCTGGTTTTATGGGTCGCGGTATTGCTAATCAAATTGCCAATTCTGTTCCTGGGATGGAGTTGGTTGCTATTTCTAACCGTCACATTGATTCAGCTAAACGAGCTTATTCAGAAGCAGGAATTGAGGATGTTCAGGTTGTTTCTAGTGTAGTTGATTTAGAAGATGCACTGATTCAAGGTAAATATGCAATCACTGAAGATGCTATGTTGCTGTGTGAAGCTGATGGCATAGATGCAATCATTGAAGTGACAGGAACAATTGAATATGCTGCTCATTTGGTGATGAGAGCGATCGCTCATAAAAAGCATATCATTTTAATGAATGCAGAACTCGATGGTACTATTGGCCCCATCCTCAAACTGCATGCTGAGCGGGCTGGAGTCATCCTCACAGCTTGCGATGGCGACCAACCAGGGGTAGAAATGAACCTCTACCGCTTCGTTAAAAGTATCGGTTTAACCCCCCTATTGTGTGGCAACATCAAAGGCTTACAAGACCCCTATCGCAACCCCACCACCCAAGCTAGTTTTGCTCAACATTGGGGTCAAAATCCCGCAATGGTGACAAGCTTTGCTGATGGAACAAAAATTTCTTTTGAGCAAGCAATAGTTGCTAATGCTACAGGGATGAAGGTAGCAAAACGAGGAATGTTGGGATATGATTACACAGGTCATGTTGATGAAATGACCAAAATGTATGATGTTGACCAACTCAAAGAATTAGGTGGCATCGTTGATTATGTAGTTGGCACGAAACCAGGCCCAGGAGTGTTTGTCTTTGCCACCCACGACGACCCCAAACAACGCCATTATCTCAACCTCTATAAACTCGGTGAAGGACCCCTGTACAGCTTCTACACCCCCTATCACCTCTGCCATTTTGAAGTTCCTCTATCAGTAGCCCGTGCAGTCCTCTTCCATGATGCTGTTCTCTCACCCATAGCAGGCCCCATTATCGATGTCGTCGCTACTGCCAAAATTGACCTCAAAGCCGGAGAAACTCTTGATGGCATCGGTTATTACATGACCTATGGACAATGCGAAAACTCAGAAATTGTCCACCAAGAAAATTTACTACCAATGGGAATAGCAGAAGGATGTACTTTGAAGCGTGATATTTCTAAAGATCAAGTCCTCACCTACGACTGTGTAGAATTGCCTGAAGGTAGACTTTGTGACAAACTCCGTGCTGAACAACTAACTTATTTTGTACCAGTAAAAACCTTGGTACTTGCAAAATAGTTTTCATACCGCAATAGGTTCATAACCTGGAATTAGTAAATTGATTTGGGGAAAGGTTTTCTCTTCACCTTTTCCCCTTTACTTGATCCGAAGCCTAATTTTGCTTATTTTGAGCAAATACTTAAAATATTTCCTGATATTCTTATTCAACCGTTGATTGTTATTAACAGGTAGTAGAAATTTCTAGTTGATAGTATTGACTTAGGGTTTATCTATATTAAATTAAGTAAACTATTAGCATTGGTAATTTACCTTACTAAATTCAATTTTCAGATAAGTAAATATTCCATTTTTTTATATGTTGCAAGGGTATTATCCCAAATTTCAAATACATACAACCACCTCAGGATGGGTTTAGTACAGAAGGTAGACTGGTATAAACATATCTGTACATACTTGCTAGTCAACCCAGAATTTAATCAATATTGCAATATAAGGCATCATCCATGAAAATTGCTCTCGTCCATGATTACTTAACCCAGCGCGGTGGGGCAGAGCGTGTGTTTGAATTGCTTTCTAAACGCTACCCCGAAGCTGATATTTTCACATCTTTATATGATCAGCAAAAAAGTATTGATTTCGGTGAGCGTATAGTTAACACAACTTTTTTACAAAAGATTCCCGGTGCAGCCAAGTATTTCCGCCTGATGGCTCCTCTCTACTTTCCTGCCTTTCGGACGTTGAATCTCCAACACTATGATTTAATTATCAGCAGTAGTACTAGTTTTGCTAAATCAGTCAGAAAAAAACCACAAGCACGCCATATTTGTTTCTGCCATAATGTTACCCGGTTCTTATGGGATACAGAGACTTATTTACGGGAGTATGGAGACTATCGCTATTTTGCTCCCTTAATTGAAAAAGTCTTTCAAATGATGAGAAATGTAGACCTGAAATATTCCCAAGAACCAGACCTCTACATTGCTAACTCTAGTGTTGTTGGCCATCGTATTCGGAAAATTTATGGTAAACAGGCAATTGTGATTAACTATCCAATTGATACCAAGAATTTTGTTTTTTCTGATACAAAAGATGAATACTACTTGGCATCTGCCCGGATGATAAGTTATAAACGTCTTGATATAATAGTTGAGGCTTTTAACTGGTTAGGGTGGCATTTATTAATATCAGGTGAGGGACCCGAACTAGAACGGTTAAAATCGAAAGCATTAGGTAATATCCAATTCCTAGGTCACGTTAGTGATGGACAACGCAAAGACTTATTTTCTAGAGCTAAGTCCATTATTGTCGCAGCCTTAGAAGACTATGGATTGGTTCCAGTGGAAGCTAATGCTAGTGGGACTCCAGTAATAGCCTATGGTGCTGGTGGGGTATTAGATACTCAGATACCTGGTAAAACAGGAGTTCTTTTTAAAAGACAAACACCCGATTCTCTACAAACAGCATTATTAGAGGCTAGAGGAATATCTTGGAATTACGAGAATATTCGTAATCATGCCGTAAATAATTTTTCTGAACAAGCATTTTTTAGTAAAGTTGAGCAAATTCTTGTTCAAGTTTCTGGTGTGCATCACACATTCATTTAACTTGTCATCAAAAACCCTTGAAAAAAACTGGCATTCCAATATTACTCTGTTAATAACCTGAATTTTATCAGTTGTGTTGGGGAAAGAGCAAAGGTTTTTTATTTTCCCCTTACCCCCTCAGATTTTTTCCTTAACAGAGAAGTATTGACAAGCTATATATAGCGTCTCGCACAACAAGGATAAGGATAATTAAAGTGGTTCAAACTAGTCTAAATCCCCATATAAGTTCAGCAGCTGATACAGAAACAGGTTATGGACAAATGTTTACTGTATTTGTCAGAAGATTTCCCTGGTTTTTATTAGTATTCCTGAGTTCTACTGCTCTTGCCTGCATCATTACTTTAAAGACAAAGCCCAGTTTCAAAAGTACGATGCAACTGTTAGTAGAACCTAACTATCAAGGTAAAAAACAAGGATCAGATACAGCAGAAAGTCAGTTTACAGACTCTAACGTTGTCATAGACACGGCAACACAGCTTAATTTGATGCAAAGTTCTGGACTGATTCAAAAAGCAGTTAATAAACTCAAGTTAGAAGATCCAAGTATTACTGTAGAGGAAGTAAAGAGATCCTTAGTCTTAACCCAAATCAGGACTAAAGAGGATAATGTTGTCACCAAAATTTTCCAAGTTGACTATACCGATGGCAATCCAGAAAGAACACAAAAAGTTCTAACTGCTATTCGACGAGTCTATGTGGATTATAACAAACAACAACAGGATTTACGGTTACAAAAAGGTCTGCAAGTTATTAGAGAGCAGTTGCGAAAAGCTAGTGACGAAGTGAATGCTTCTGAAACCAATCTCCAACGATTTCGCAGAAACCAAAATTTAATTGATCCAGAATTACAAGCCAAAGCGATTGAAGAATCTTTAACTTCTATTCAGAGAGAAAGACAAACAACTCGTTCTCAATATCAAGAAGCTTTAGCAAAGCAAAAGTCTTTGCAGCAACAACTTAATCGTTCTCCTCAAAATGCATTGGTTTCTTCTCGTTTGAGTCAGTCTATACGCTATCAGGGCTTACTGAATGAAATTCAGAAAACAGAACTAGCTTTAGCACAGGAACGCTTACGTTTTACGGATGATACTCCCAACGTACAGAAGCTAACTGAACAACTCCAGAGTCAAAAGGAACTTTTGCAAAAAGAAGTCAGCAGAACTTTAGGTAGACAATCCACCAGTGTATTCAGTTTTGGAGAAAATCTTCTCGAACAAGGACAACTTGGGGAAATTGACCTAAATTTGACTGGGGAATTAGTAGAAAATCAGACTAACATAGTTGCATTAAGTGCGCGTGATCAAACTTTAGCAGCAAAAGAGAATGAACTGCGATCACAACTCAAACGTTTTCCCTCTCTCTTAGCTTATTACAACCGTATCCTTCCCCAATTACAATTTAGTCGAGAAAGAATGGAGCAATTGTTGAGAGCAGAACAGCAGTTGCGGCAGGAACTATCCAAAGGTGGATTTAATTGGGAAGTAGTAGAAGAACCACAACTAGGTATAAAACTAGGTCCCAATCTCCAGCAGAACCTCTTATTAGGTGCCGTAGTAGGATTAATGTTAGGTGGTATTGCCGCCTTTATTCGAGAAACATCTGATGACTCTGTACATACTACTGCTGAATTAGAAAAACAAATTACCCTACCATTATTGGGCACAACTCCCAAATTGCCACCAGCAAAACCCAAAGAGTCAATCATCAAATTACCATTTGGTAAACCAGAAGTTCTTGCCCCTTGGACAATTCAAGTTTTACAATCACCACCCCGTTGGGAATCACTGGATCTCATTTATAAAAACATAGAACTCCTCAATAGCGTCACTGATTTAAAATCATTGATGGTGACATCAGCATTACCAGATGATGGTAAATCAGCTTTGACATTAGGTTTAGCTATGAGTGCAGCGAGATTACATAAAAAGGTACTGCTCATAGATGCCAACCTTCGAGACCCCAGCTTACACAAACAACTTAACCTTCCTAATGAACAAGGTTTATCCACCCTATTAGCCAGTGATGCTACCCTTCCTAATCAGATTGGGCTTCAATACTCAGGTTCATCTTATATCGACATTTTAACTGCTGGCCCCATACCTGTAGATCCTGCTCATCTTTTGAGTTCTCCACGGATGATGGAATTGATGGCTGCATTTGAAGAAAACTATGATTTAGTCCTCATAGATGCTCCCTCAGTTATCGGTATGGTAGATGCTATACTCACAGCCTCATCTTGTCGGAGTGTAGTCATGGTAGCAAGCATTGGTAAAGTAACACGCAATAATTTAGCTCAAGCTACAGCAATGTTGAGCAAGTTAAATCTCATTGGAGTTGTAGCCAATGGAGTATCTAACTCTGATAGCACTTATGTACCTTATGCCAAACAATCACAATTAATATTACAAGAAGTTATGGAAAAATAGCTAAATGATTTCTACTGACTATACTTGTTGGTTAAAGGTAAACCGTGAAATAAGTTAACAGTTAGCAGAAAAACTAGTACAGTACAGTGTCAATAAAGTAACGATTCCAAATCTCTAAAAGGCTCATGGCGTATACATTTTAAATTCTGTTGGCGCATCCTGCGGGAAGCACTATTTTGTTAGCGTAGCTCCTCTAAAAGAAGCATTTTTAATTCACGGCGGTACTAATTTTTTTGTAGGTTGGGTAGAACGATGGTGAAACTCAACAAATCCTTGTAAATCAGGACTTGCGTAAGGTTTATAAATTTTGGGTGATGTCTACGGGACACTGCATGAATAGGAAGTGTCCCGTAAGGATACGTTCCAAGCAACCTCATTTCATTTTTTGCACTTAACCGATACTGATGAGGAAAACATCGAAGTTCATCAGATTTTTATATTAGTTTCCAAGAAATCTAGATATTTAAAGATTTAATCAAGAATTTAGTAGCAGGATAAGTTATTTCTGTCCGTTCCTATATTCTAGAGATTAAGGACAAAACTAAATTGTTCGAAATTAAGAGCAGACATGTTTTGCAATAGATCCTGAAAGTAGATTGATGTAGCGGTAATCTGAAGGGATGATTGACCTCTACATATCCCTAACAGAAATACCAACTTTCCTAACTCTCCATTTATCTTAGTTGCCGTTTGCTTAACTCCTATTGTTTCTTTCTGTACATCTTCACACCTACAGAAATCTGCAAATCTAAACTCTTACTTACCGCTTCAGTAATTTTATACTGCACAAATCTCAAGACCTATGACAACTTCAATAGTTCCCAAGTTACAAGCTCAAACTACTATAGCCCAGTCTCGCGAAAATTATCACATCCAATACTGTACACTTCAATGGCGTAGAGGTCAGCTACTGGTAAAGCCTCCTAGTGATTTGAAACAACCTTATTTACCTTCACTATATAACGAACAATTATTAGTGGAGTGTTTAAAACATTCCCCAGTTAATTTAGTAACTATAGATCCTAAACTAGGTGATGCTGCGCTGCGATTTTGGGCGGATGCTTGTCACCAAGCTAATAAGCCTATATTCCTATCTATCCCTTTTAAAAATCAACTTCCCAAATTAAGTAACCAAGTATTGAGATTAACACAACGGGTAATCAACTGGATTTTAGCATTAACTTTACTGCTATTAATTAGTCCTTTAATCCTGGGATTAATTGTCATCATGCGTCTTCAATCATCAGATATACTCTTTGCTTATGAATGGCGGATTGGTGAAAAAGGTAAACTATTTCGAGCTATCGAATTTTGCACAACTAGAAAAAACCATAGCACGCTATTAGGATTATGGATGCGTAAATATGGCCTAGATAAATTACCTAAATTATTGAATGTCATCCGTGGTGAGATTAGTTTAATCGGATACCATTATTGGTGTTTAGAAGAAGCAGTTAAACTAAGTTTAGAGAAAGAAGCAGAACAATCAGATCCATTACCAGACGTGATCAACTCATGGCAAATAGAAACTAAATACAACCCAGTTAGACTTTCATAAAGTCATCACTAAAGAAACTAGGAAAGTCATTGATTCTTTCATCCTATTACAGTACGGCGTAAATCAACCAAGGATTCCAAATCACTGAAAAGCTCACGCCGTATTCATTTTGAATTTTGTCGGTGCAGCCTGCTGGAACCACTATTTTGTTAGGGTAGCTCTTGTGGAAGAACCATTTTGAGTTCACGGCGGTAGTAGTATATTTTTTATTCCCATGAGGATTATTTCCTGTTTTCATATTTAAACCCTGGAAGTATATACGTAATTTAAAATATAGAATCGTGATGGATACAGCAATTTGTACAGTATTTGAAAAAGACTATCACTATGGTGTAGGAGCTTTAGTGAATTCTTTATATCACCACGGTTTTCGAGGCATATTTTGGGCAGGATATCGTGGTAATTTGCCACCTTGGGCTAAGTCTCTGCAAGCAGGAAATGGTTATCAAGAATTACCTATAGCTGAAGGGTGTGCAGTACGGTTTATAAAACTAGAAACTCGTAAACATTTAGGTTTTTACAAGCCTGATTTCATGTCTCAACTATGGGAAAATTATTGCCCAAATATTGAGGTATTGTTTTATTTCGATCCTGATATTGTAAATAAATGTAGTTGGAACTTCTACGAACATTGGGTGAGCAGAGGAATTGCTATTTGCGGCGATTCTTGGTATCTTGTTCCTGCTAATCATCCGAAACGTTTAGCATGGAAAGAATTTGCAGAAAATAACGGTTTTGTTTGTGAACGTAAATTAGATTATCACTACAATAGCGGGTTCATTGGTGTCCCTAAAAAATACAAATCTATCCTCACCCTTTGGCAAAAATTAGAAGAGGTGGCTGAAATGTCAGGATATGCAGATTTAGAGCATCTTTATGGGGATAAGACTTTCCATCAATATCCCTATCTTTATGGAGATCAGACTTATCTAAACTTAGTATTAATGCTGAATAATTATCCTTTAAGTACCGTTGGACCTGATGGTATGGATTTTCTTCCTGGTGGTACTATTATGTCTCACGCCACTGTACCAAATATTAAACCTTGGCGCAAGCAAATAATCATCAGTGCTTTACAAGGTAGTTCTCCAACTATAACTGATAAATTGTATTGGCGGCATAGCCAAACACCAATTCAATTATATTCAACGGCAAAATTACTATGGCAACAAGTTGAAATTCTCTTTGGCTCTGCTATTGGGCGTTTTATTCGTCGTGCTCCCATGTAAGTAGATTAATTATATTTTGACTATAGTTTTGGCGCTGAATTCTGAAAGAAATCATTCCCAATTTTATGTATCTAAAATTACCGACATCAACATTAAAAATTCTACAAGCTACGAACTTTTGGCAGAATAATTATTTAATATTACGAGAGTTTAAACACTTTCGGATTATAGCCTCTTTAGCTATAGTTTTTTCAGCTTTTGCTGCTAGTTGTGAGGGATTTGGCTTAGGTTTTCTACTAGTATTTCTGCAAAGTTTAACTACTCCTGGTGCTGAACCTCTGAAAACAGGAATTGAGTGGTTTGATATTTTTATCTTAGGAATTAACGCTTCAGCAAATGAACGATTATATCGCGTTTCAGCGTTAATCATCATTACAACCTGTATGCGTGCATCTTTTAACTATCTAGGACAGCTTTGCATCCAGTTTAGTGAAATAAATTTAATAGATAATCTACGTAGAAGAATTTTTGGGCAATTAGCAGCTCAAAGTCTTAGTTATTTTGGCAAGAAAAATTCTGGAGAGTTGATTAATACTCTCACCAATGAAATGGAGAGAATTAGGCAGATTTTCGGAGGCATGGCTTTTTTAGTCACAAAAACCTTAACACTAGTTGTTTATTCAATTTCATTATTTGTGTTTTCATGGCAACTTTCCATAGTTTCCGTTTTATTATTCAGTCTTTTAGCAGTAGGACTATCAACACTAAATAAACAAATTAGAGAACGTAGTTTTGCTATTACCAAAGCTAATGATCATTTTACTTCAAGGGCGCTAGAGTTTATCGAAGGTATCCGCACAGTTCATGCTTGTTCTACTCAAGAATTTGAACAACAGCGATATTATCAGGCCAGTGGCAATATCGTTAAGACTTGGAAGAGTGTTTATTGGATTTCTCTGCTAGTTAAACCTCTAGCTGAAAGCCTATCTACTATGATTCTGATCTCAATGATCATTATGGCTCTAGTGACAGGATTCATGAAGATTTCTTCATTATTAACCTTCTTCTTTATACTATTTCGTCTTGTGCCAATGACTCAAGATTTGAATGGAGTAATAGCTTTTTTAAGTACCCAAGCCGGAGCAGTAGAAAATCTCAAAGATATCCTAAAAACAGATGATAAAACTTACTTTGAAAACGGTCATCTTGAATTTTTGGGATTACAACGGGCCATAGAAATAATAGCTCTAAATTTTAGTTATGAACCGCATAAACTTGTACTCAAAGATATCACGTTGACCATTGAAAAAGGCAAAATGGTCGCCTTAGTGGGTGCATCTGGTGGTGGTAAAAGTACCCTAGCAGATTTAATAGCCAGATTTTACGAGCCAATAGATGGAAAAATTCTGATCGATGGACTGAATTTGCGAGAATTAGAAATTGATTCACTGCGTCGTAAAATGGCGATAGTTAGTCAAAAAACATTTATTTTCAACACTTCTATTCGCAACAACATTGCCTATGGGACACCAAAAGCAACTGAGGCAGAAATTGTAGAAGCCGCACGGCTGGCAAATGCTCTAGAATTTATCACAAAATTACCTCAAGGTTTGGATACAATTGTCGGTGCTGATGGGATTGAATTATCTGGAGGACAACAACAACGAATTGCGATTGCTCGTGCTTTGGTAAGAAATCCAGACATTTTGATTTTAGATGAACCAACCAGTGCTTTAGATGCAATTACAGAGCAGGTCATTCAAGAGTTGTTAGAAAAGTTCACTGTCGGTCGTACAGTAATTGTTATTGCCCATCGATTTTCCACAATTGCTAAAGCAGATAAAGTGGTAGTGATTGAACAAGGAACAATTGTCGAACAGGGAGCATACCAAAGCCTACTAGAACAACGTGGTAAATTTTGGAAATATTATCAAATTCAAAATGAAGTGAGATAGGTACAGTAATTAAGCTATTAAACCTTTTATTTGTATATTTAATTAGGCAAGGGAGCAGCATAAATAAACTATAATTTGTTAAATAAGTTCGGTTTTATGTCAAGAAACATTAAGGATATGATTAACAATCTTCCAGCTAAATTTAATGGGAAAGTATATTTCTTCTGTGATCCTAGAGAAGAAACTAAGCCAGAATATAAGTTCCAACATCTATTGATTTGTTTGGCAGAAGGGTTTCGGGAGCTGGGAATATCTTTGTTTTCCAATGTCAACTACTGGCAGGAATCAACACAAGAGAATAAATATCTTTTTAATCATCAACCAGATATCACACCTGATGATTGTTCTATTGTGGTATTAACTAATAATTGGTTTCATATTAATTATCCTTTACCAGATAATTTATCTCATCCCAATCGTCCGTATACAACTGTGTATTTAGATGGGGAGGATAGTGACAAAACCTACATAGAAAGACCGGAATTTAGACAATTTGATTTTATTCTTCGCAATCATTACAATAATAAACTCAAATATGCTAAGAATTTTTATCCCTGGGCTTATGGTTTGAGTAATCGGATTTTACAGGAACTGAAAGAAGTTCCCAACTCTTATGAGCGAAAAAACCAAATTCTGATTAATTTTAGGCATTGGAAAAAAGGTCATCCCGTTAGAAATTTTAGTGCTAGTACCTTCATCCCTCACATTAAAAATATGCTACAGGTAGATAATAGTATTGAGCATCCAGATGACCATTCAACTGATCCATATCATGAATTGCAATGGTTACAAACAGGTAAACGCCATTATCCAAGTTATTATAACCGACTCAAAAATTCCATGGCTTGTGCTTGTTTTGGCGGCTTTTTTGTTCCTGCTTGGCCTAATGATCCAGGTATGTTAATGAATCGGATTGGGAAGAATCTTCTGAGTAATCTGAGATTGAAATCTAACACGGTTGTACAGTGGGATAGTTGGCGATTTTGGGAGTCATTGGCAGCTGGCTGTACTACTTTTCATTTGGATTTTGAGAAATATGGGCTTTCTCTTCCTGTGATGCCTGAAAATTGGCGGCATTATATTGGCATAGACTTAGATAATGTACAAGGAACTATTAATAGAATAGCTGATGAACCAAAAATTTTAGAAAAAATTGGTGTACAAGGAAGGCAGTGGGCAATTGAAAATTATAGTCCAGTCCCGACTGCATTACGGTTTTTAGAGACAATTTACCAACAGCCAATAACTAGCACAACTCAAGTATCAACCTTGACAAACATCTGAATAAATTATTATTTTCTGGAGTTGATTGGTTATCAATTAGCATTTTAAATATAACCATTTTATACTTGGAATTTATATGTAATTATCAGTAACATTCCAATTTTGCTAAGAAAATCAACAGACTAACTCACAAGCCATTTAAAGCGCTCTTTACTTTGCGGTTTGTTTATTTCATGCCTTCGATAAGTTGTAAGGTCAGATGGAAATAAACTTAAATATCTGGGGAAATAAACTTAAATATCTGGGATAGTTTCTATTTATCTGTATGGCTCTACCGTTAATTTATATTCTTTACTTTTGGAAGTATACCGAGTTGAAATTATGACTATTAATTCTGAATTACTAGAACCACTAGTTAGCGTGATTATTCCTACTTATAACAGACCACAATATCTAGAACAAGCTATTTCTAGTGCTTTTAAACAGACCTATCAAAATATTGAAATTATTGTTTCTGATAATTTTAGTCCTGAAGATCCTCAAAATTTAGTTGCATCTTTTGGGGACTCCCGCATTAAGTTTTGGCGACATACAGAAAATGTGGGAATGCTAACTAATCAGATGAATGCCTTTAAGATGGCACAGGGTAAATATGTAGCTAGTCTTCACGATGATGATATCTGGAATCAAGATTTTCTAGCTAAACTCATACCACCATTAGAGGCAAATTCTAACTTAATTCTAGCTTTTTGTGACCAATATATTATTGATGCTCAAGGTCAAATTAATGTTGCTGCTACGGAAGGAAATTCACGCAGTTATAAGCGTGATCGAATCACTTCAGGAATTCATGAGGATTTTCAGAAAATTGCCTTAGTTGATAAAAGTATCCCTACTGCCGCAGCTTGTGTAATTCGTAATGGTTTGATTGATTGGGATAGTATTCCTGCAGAAATTGGGGGAATGTGGGATTTATATTTAAGTTACCTGTGTTATATATCAGGATATGCTGTTTATTATTATCCAGAAAAGTTGACCTATTATCGTGAGCATGAGCAAACTGATACTATGCTCAGTGGTAGACGTAATGTACAGGCAAAAATTCGCAAGGCTGAAAGTGAAATATTCTGTTATAAAGTTTTTATGAAAGATGTCCGTTTACAGGAGTATTATTCACACTTTAAAAAATTATGGTTAGAAGCTAATACAACCTTAGGCATTGGGTTGTTACTAGATAATAAAACGAAAGCAGCACGTTCTTATTTTTGGCAAGCTTTGAATGAGCAAAAATTTAATTTGCGGACTTTAACAGCACTTACTCTCAGTTTCACACCTCAGATCATAACTAATAAGTTACTGAGTGTTTACTAAATATTGTATTCATTTTTATCTGAAATTGATTTATAAAATTGAGAGGTGAGCAATGAGAATTTGCATTGTTACCCATAAAATCCGAAAAGGTGATGGTCAAGGACGAGTCAATTATGAAGTAGCTATGGAAGCACTCCGTCGTGGTCATAATTTGACATTATTGTCGAGTGAAATAGCACCTGAATTAGAACATAATACTGCAGTAAATTGGGTTTCCATTTCTGTTGATGGATATCCGAGTGAATTTGTTCGCAATTTTGTATTTGCTAAAAAAAGCGGTGATTGGTTACGTAAACATCGGGGCGAAGTTGATTTAATTAAAGCCAATGGTGCGATTACCATGGGCGCTACTGATGTCAATGCTGTGCATTTCGTCCATAGTTCTTGGTGGAAATCGCCTGTACATATTGCTCGTCAACGACGAGATTTATATGGTTTATATCAGTGGCTCTACACTGCTATTAATGCTTATTGGGAAAAAGAAGCTTTTCGCCAAACTAAAGTTGTTATCGCTATATCTACAAAAGTAGCTGAAGAATTAGTTAATATTGGCGTACCCCGTGCTAATATTCGTGTGATTGTGAATGGAGTTGATTTACAAGAATTTTCCCCTGGTGCGAGTTCTCGCCAAAAGTTGGGGATACGTGAAAATGTGACGTTGGCATTGTTTGCTGGAGATATTCGCATTTCTCGCAAAAACTTAGATACTGTACTTCATGCCTTAGTAAAAGTTCCTAGTTTACATTTAGCAGTTGTTGGTGAAACCAAAGATAGCCCCTATCCAGAAATGGTTGCGGACTTAAAATTAACTGAACGGGTACATTTTTTAGGTTATCGCCGTGATATGCCGCAAATTCAACAGGCATCAGATTTATTTGTTTTTCCTTCCCGTTATGAACCTTTTGGGTTAGTAGTAATTGAAGCGATGGCTTCAGGTTTACCTGTGATTACTGCTAAAACCACTGGTGCAGCTGATTTAGTAACACCAGCTTGTGGAATTGTTTTACCCGATTGTGATGATATTGATACTTTAGCCAATGCTTTGAAATTATTAAGTAGCGATCGCACACTACGTCAACAAATGGGTAAAGTCGCTCGTACTATTGCTGAACAACATAGCTGGGTAACTATGGCACAAACCTATTTAGATTTATTTGAAGAGTTAATGAAACATGAGGAATACAGTTCTTATCCCCACCTATCGCCGTCCTCAAGACTTGTTACACTGCCTTTCCGCACTGCAAGCCCAAACTAAACCAGTTAATCAGGCTATTATCGTAGTTCGAGATACAGATACAGAAACTTGGCAATTCTTGAACCTATTTTCTCCCCACAACCTACCTTTACAAACTGTCACAGTCACACAACCTGGAGTCGTCGCAGCCCTCAATGCCGGACTAGCAGAAGTAACAGGAGACATAGTTTCCATCACTGATGATGATGCCGCACCTCATCCTGATTGGTTGCAAAAAATCACTGCTCATTTTCAAAACGATGGTTGCATAGGTGGTGTTGGTGGCCGTGATTGGGTACACCGGGGTGAAAAGATAGAAGATAGTTCATGTTCAATAGTAGGACGCTTACAGTGGTTTGGGCGTGTAATTGGCAACCATCATCTTGGAGTAGGCGGACCCCGTGAAGTGGATGTTCTCAAAGGTGTAAATATGAGTTTTCGTACACAGGCAATCGGCAAATTGCAATTTGATCAAAGAATGCGAGGAACTGGCGCACAAGTACACTTTGAAATGGCATTTACCTTTGCACTACAACGATCAGGTTGGAAAATCATTTACGATCCCAGCGTGGCCGTAGATCACTACCCAGCCCAACGTTTTGATGAAGACCAACGTCAAAACTTTAATGAAATTGCCTGTACTAACTTAGTCCACAATGAAACAGTAGTTTTATTAGAACATCTGTCTCCATTACGCCGAATCGCCTTTTTATTCTGGGCAATATTAGTAGGAACAAGAGACTGTTTAGGCTTCGTCCAATGGCTGAGACTTTTCCCCAGTCAAGGCAAAATTGTTAATAAAAAATTGCAAGCATCTTTGCGTGGGCGATGGCAAGGATGGCAAACAAATCAGTTCAAAATACAAAATTAGAAATCTAAAATTAAATAAACTTCTTGCCTTCTGTCAAGTCAATTTTGGATTGACAACTTTAAATTTTAGATCATTCAATCCGAAATCCCAAATTCAAACTTGTATGTTTTCCAAACAGATACTTCCTAATAGTTTTTCACAATCAACCTTTTCTCCACAAGATCGATCTGCACAAAGTTGGATAGTTATTTTCAGCTTCCTATTACTCATCGCAACTTACTACTTTGGTGGTGCAGCGAGCTTATTGCGGATAGTTTTTCCTGCCACATCTTTATTAGTAGCCATATTTTTATACTTGCGTCATCCCATTCTTTACATCGGCTTTACTTGGTGGATTTGGTTTCTCACACCTTTACTCACTCGTTTAGTTGATTATCAGGTTGGTTGGGATCCCACCCGTCAAATGCTCATAGCCCCATATTTAGTGGTATTTGTCACCATTGCCACGTTGCTCAAATACCTACCTAATGCCATCCGTCAAGGTGGTTTGCCTTTTATCTTGGGTGTTATTGGCGTATCCTATGGTGGTTTAGTAGGGTTGATTTTTAATCAACCAGTTCCAGTCATACGCGGTTTTTTAGACTGGTTGAGTCCCATTATTTTCGCTTTTCATTTATTTATGAATTGGCGAGATTACCCTAGCTATCGCCAACACTTTCAGCGTGTATTTATCTGGTGCGTTTTAATTACAGGAGCTTATGGTGTATATCAATTTGTAGCTGCTCCTGAATGGGATCAATTTTGGTTGACAGAATCAAAAATGTTCACCAGCGCTGGTAATCCTGTAGCATTTGGGATGCGGGTTTGGAGTACATTGCACTCACCAGGGCCATTTGGTACCGTGATGCAAACGGGGTTGCTGTTATTATTTACCAGTACAGGTGCATTAATTTTCCCTGCCTCAGCGGTTGGTTATCTATCGTTTTTACTTTCACAAGTACGTACTAGTTGGGGTGGGTGGTTATTAGGAATCATCCTTATTTTTGGTTCAGTGAAAACCAAAATTCAACTGCGCTTAATTACGATCATTTTAGTCATGGCTATGTGTGTCTTACCATTAGTGACTATTGAACCTATTTCCAAAGTTGTGACTACTCGTTTAGAAAGTTTTTCCAACTTGGAAAAAGATGGTAGCTTTAAGGACAGATCAGAAACTTATGATCGGAATCTCAATTTAGCCCTAACTACTGTTCTCGGTAACGGTTTAGGAAATATTTGGAAGGTCAATGAAAAAACTGGACAAATAGAAGTTATCGTCATTGACAGTGGTATTTTAGATATGTTTTTTACTTTGGGTTGGTTCGGTGCTATACCTTATATTACTGGGTTAGTCTTGATGCTGGTCAGTGTGAGCAGGTATACCGAAGGTCGCTTTGATAGTTTTGTCAGTGCTGCTCGTGCTATTAGTATCAGTTCCTGCGCTCAGTTAATTATCTATAGCGGGATGTTGAGTGTGGCAGGTATGATTATGTGGGGATTTTTGGCTATGGCTATGGCAGCACATAAATACTATCAGCATCAAGGAATGAAAATGTAGCTTATATTGCCGTCCTCAATTTTTAGTGAACAACAAGATTCCCGGTTTCTTCAAGAAGTCGGGAATTTGATCCTTGTCAATTTCTAATTTTTATCAAAGTTTTGTCTAGATGAGGTAATTATGAATCCAATCAATCGATTGGCAATTGTGGGAGGAATTCATGGTAATGAATTAATCGGAGTTTATTTAGTCAAAAAATTCCAAAAATATCCCCATTTAATTAACAGAAATAGTTTTGAAAGTCTTGCATTATTAGGCAATCTTCAGGCTATTTTAGCCCGTAGAAGATATGTTGATATTGATTTAAATCGGTGCTTTATAGGAGATAATTTACCAGCTACTAAATCTTCAATTTATGAGGAATTAAGAGCCAAAGAAATTCAAGCAATACTGCAACCAGAAAATCAGGAATTTGTAGATGTAATTATTGATTTACATACTACTACTGCCAATATGGGATTATGTATTATTATTGGTAATATACATCCTTTATTACTTGGACTAGCTGCTTATTTAAGTGCAATTAATCCTTTAGTAAAAGTTTATATTCATCAGCAAGCTAGGAACAGTGGTTTTCTCCGTTCGCTGTGTCAATTAGGTTTTTCTATAGAAGTTGGTGCTGTAGCTCAGGGTACTTTAGATGGGGAATTATTTAAACAAACAGAAAATCTTGTTTATGCAGTCTTAGACTATTTCGAAGATTTTAACAAAGGTAAAAATCCCCTCATTCAGAATAGTGTTACTGTTTATAGAGCTAGTGGTGTGGTTAATTATCCCAGAAATGAAGATGGGGATATTGCAGCTATGATTCACCCCCAACTTCAGTTTAGAGACTATCAACCTCTATATTCTGGTGATCCACTATTTCTAACTTTTGAAAGCAAAGAAATTTTTTATGAAGGAGAATCTACTGTACATCCCATTTTTATTAATGAGGCTGCTTATTATGAAAAAGGAATTGCTATGTATCTCAGCCAGAAGGAACTGATTCATATATAGCAGGTAATAGGGAATAAAAAAGAGGGGAAGTAAATTTGTAAGTAGTTGATAATGGCTACTTACCTATTACTAATTCTCTCGGTTCGATTATTCTGACGAGATTATATTGTCTGGTTAATTCATGGTAAACATTCAATGTTTCTTCATTTACTCGTACGGCGCTAAATCTTTCTAGGTTTTGTTTGGCGCGAAATTTCCATTTCTGCAATTGTTTGGTATCGCTTAGTAATTGGGCCAATGCATTGGCTAACTTTTGACTATTTTTAGGTGGAACTAAAATACCAGCTTGCCGATGATCTAAGGTTTCTGGAATTCCATCTACATCACTGGCGACAATTGCACACCCGGCTTCTCTTGCTTCTGTTAAAACTAAACCAAATGATTCGCAATGTGAAGCTAAAACAAATATATCTGTGGATAACATATAACGTTGAGGTTCTGGTTGAAAACCTTCAAAATGGATACGTTGATGTAATCCTTTATCTCTAAAGATTTTACTATTAATAATAGTCTCAAAAATTACCCGATCTGGCCCATCTCCTACTAGATAAAGATGGGCTTTGGGAAAATCTTTTGCAATCAAATTGAATGCTTCAATTAATTCACCTATTCCTTTACGACTATACATTCCAGCTACAGTGGTGATGGCTGGATGATGGAGTGGGAGGGGTTGGTAATCTTGAATTTTCCTATGTCGAGGACTGTTTAATGTTCCGTTAGCAACTACCCGCAATTTTTTAGCTGGTATACCACGACGGATCATAGAATCACCTACTGCGTGACTAACTGCGATGACGCGATCTGCTAATCCCATTAATACGGCACTACGTTGAAATTCATTATGTACGGTAGAAACTAAACTATATTGACCACTATTTTTGAGAATACCTGCTAACACAACTCCTGTCATCATGTGGGCATGAACAATATCTGGTTGAAATTCTTTGATAATTTCTCGATAGCGCCAAGCAGCTTTGATCATGTTTACTGGTGTGCGCGATTGATCTAATTTAAAGTGGGAAATACCATAATTTGCTAATAATGTTTCATATTCTCCTCCTGCTGATGCCACAGCAACATCAAGACTCTTTTTAGTTTGTAAACAGGCTAAGTCTACTGCCACATTAACAATTCCGTTACCGATTTTTTGGACATGGTTTGTAATGTGTAGGATTCGCATTTAATTTTTCTCCATGGCAATTATTCTAAACAAATATCATGATCCTTATTACTAGATATTTCACCTTGATTCAATTCAGAAATAAGTAAGTTCGCAGGAACTAAGGTTCAGATTTAAAGAAGATTTCTGGTGAATTTAAGAATTGGTTAATAAAGCCACTAGGTAGGGTTTGTATTTGGGAAGGATAGGCTGCGATCGCTTGATTTTTTTTCTCTTGTACTGGTGTAATTGATAACTGATAAGCCGCTGTAATATCCTTTAATTTTAAAAGGATAAATAAGGGAGCTCTCCAGAATACCCAAATCGGATACTGTAGGAGTTCTACCGTAATTTTTGCTTGTGTGATTGCTTCTTTAACCAAATAAAATGTTGCCTCATGATCTTTATGACAATCTTTATGATGAGGAACATAAACTTCTCCTGGTTGATAACGCTTTAGCAATTCGGAAATTTGTTTAATTGTTTGTTCTCTTTCCTCTGCTGTTAAATCTGGTAAAGTGCCATCTGGTTTATCCAAAAAGTAAATTCCCGAAGGCTGTACTCCCAAAATACCTAACGCATTTAAGGATTCTTGTTTACGAATCTGAATAATTTGATTTTGAATATTTAGGTCTGAAGTGTATGAACCTCGTCCATCCGTTAAAAAAGTGACAACTACAGATAGTCCTTGCTCCCTTTTTTGGGCGATCATTCCACCACAACCCAAGGTTTCATCATCTTGATGGGGAGAAAAAACCATTGCTGACTTCTGACTAAATTCTAAGGGCTGACTTCCCCAACGTAAAATCCATCTAGAGAGTAAGTTTGCATGAATATATTGCATTAGGTTTAGTAAATCATTGGGGATGAGTTTTTCTAGTTTAATCAGACTAGTTTTATCCATTTGTTCTTTTTATCTAATACAATTAAATACTTATTTGATACTAATTCAGGTTGGAAATTTTTTAGATTCAATTGAAAATTGACATGAATAAACATTTATTATAACTCATTAAATCAAATCATATTTAAACAAACAACAAGTATTTATTTCTTATAATAATTAAATATGACCCCTCGTATTTATTTTTTCTGTAAATCTGCCTTATCAATATGAAGAATAAATCAGCAGTGACTCAGTAGTTATTTTCTACTTATATGGAAATCCAATTTGATTGCTCAAGCAGGTAATAGAAAAATATTACCAGTAATTAGCCCCACTTACTTAATATGATTCATATTTTGCTGATATTGTGGGAATGAACAATGTATAAAAGATTTTAAATAGGGGCTTAACAATGCCAGAACCCTACAAATTCAGGTTTTCTAGTGAATTTTAGGAATTTTTCTCCTCACATTGAGAAACGGTAAATAATCACCTTTCCGTTCATATTTTCCTCTGCAAACACTAAGTATTCACCATTAGCACGGCGAAAAGCCCGGATACCGTGGGGGATATCAACCCAGCCACTTTCTCCACCAACTTCTGGACCAGGACCGAACTTGAGTACAAGTTTGCCTGTAGCAGTTTTATAGACATAAACTTCTGCGGTTTTCACCGTCACTGCAAACACATAATCACCAGCTACACTGATGGCCGCAGTAGAAACTTCACGCTTCCCAGTAGAATCATAAGGAACTACAGTCCGCCATTTAGGAGTGCGATTTCCTTTACTCCAATTATCAAACCGGGCAATTTCTGATCCTATAACCCTGGTATCATCACCAGAAGCGGGATGTGCTGCTGTGAAACCTGATAAATACATAGTATCTGTTTCAGGAAAATACTCAATATGCCGCAAATCTTTAAACACACTAGGAGTTTTGTGTTTTTGTATTGAAGTATAAGTATAGATGGGATTTCCTTTGCTATCTAATCCCTGTAAAGGATAATGACGAATACCATCTTCAGTTCGCAAAGTTTTCCAAACATCACCTTTAGTATCTACCCACCAACCACCTATGTAGGGATAATCTTCACTGCTGTCATATTCATTTTGATCAAATGCACCATTACCATTTTTATCTCGCCAAATCCATTCACCTTTGGCTGGTTGATAGGGAGGCCAATTACCCTGAATAGATTTACCTTTATCATTAGTTACCACAAATAGCCCCGCAGGAATAGCAATATTACCGTCTGTAGTTGGTTGAAAACGATAAATCTGCAGTAAGCTGCCAAACATATCTGTGAGGAATAAAAAAGGCCTCCCTTGAATACGTCGGAAAATAGGGCCATCTGGGGATGTATGTAAACGAGGATCTTGAGGATATTTAAAAGGATTAAGTGTGTAGACTTTATAAGTCCATTGTTTACCAGATGGTTTACTATAATCTATCAGGTATTTTTCATGCTTGGTGAATACATCTACACCATCACTTTTGGGGTCAGTATCTGCATTATCTACAAATGTTAAACCCAATAATTGCCATTGTTGTTTCCCTGATTCGGAAAATTTTCTTAAATCTGTACCTGATTTATTAAAACCATTATTGTTGATATAGATATTGCCTGTGCTGTCTGTACCGACTCCCGTAATTCCATATAATTTTAAACTTTCAACTTCACCAGGAACACCACTATAGATACCATTTTCAGTCCCTAATGTTCCTACTTGTACAGGCTGATTTTCGATATTGTAAATCAGCACTTGTTGACGGATGCCATTTTCTGCTACTAATAACCTATCTTGTCTGTAAGTTGCGATCGCTGTTGGATCAACCACATCTACAATTTGTTGCGGCAGTTTTTTTCCTGTTTGCGAATAATGGACAATCTGACCAACCATAGTACCTTTTTTAGTTTGAATAATCCACAAATCTCCTTGTGGATCAATGGCTATTCCTCCAGGATTGGTAACAGCGAATTTGCCTATCTCCTGCATTGTTTCAGTATTGTAAATCTGTACAATGTTACCAGCAGCATTACTAATAAATAATTTATCACCTACAGTTGCTAATCCAGTTACTTCATGTTTATCACTGATAATTAACATACTTTTATCCCAGCCATTACCTCCCGGAAAAGGTACAGATTTTCCGGCTAAATTATAACGTCTGACACAGTACCAAATTTTACCTTCTGGTGGATAACCGTCTTTTCCATTATTCATTCCACTTTGGGACATAGCAATATAAATATATTTGCTATTGGCTGTTACTGCTTTACCACCGAGACGATTCCACCCATGAATATCTTCTAGAAAACCCATAACCTTACCATCTTTATATATTCCTGCTTCTCCTCCAGCTTCATCCCAATAACTATTAGTATAAATTTTACCATTAGTTGTTACATACATTGCCTCTACATTATTTTGGACTCGTAATTTACCTTTGCCGATAGTATTACCAAGCCAAGAAGTTTCATAGGTAAATCCAGCTACTGTAGTGGTTTTTGTCGTGGCTGAGTCCATTGTTATACCCACAAATATCACCATTAATCCACAAGTTAGACCGAGTAAAAAATTGAAGGCCATTTTTGTGCCTCCATATCTACTCTGAATTGAATTCCTAATAATTTGATTTAGTTTGTGACTGATATTTTTAATTTGCGAGATAAATATATTTTTCATATAATTGCTCTGATTGCATATTGGCAATTATCATTACTGAAAAAGTTATGGTTGTTCGATTTTGATATATTGCACAATTTCCAACTAATTACAGAGTGTAGGGTCAGCAGGATTGTTATATGTAGTAATGGAGAATTTGTATATGCACCTGTACAAGACATCAATAACCTAACAGATAAATGTTGTTAATTATATATTCTTATCGAAACTTTATAAAGAAAATATATTTCTTTAACACAGCAATTATTAATCAAGAGTAAAGTTTGATTTGCATTGAGAAAGTGTAATGATAAATATCATCTAAGTGAATTTAAATACAGGATTAATAAAGGTTTACCGCTATAAATAGATATACTGATGCAGTAAGTCGTAAATCCTAGAAGGTAGACAGAGAATTATGCACGGAAAACAGAAAATATTGAGCATCTATCCTGATGATTATCCTTTTTTTAAATCAATTATGAGAAGTAACATCTATCATGTGTACAGAATGATCAAAATCATTAAATCGGTATAATTCAAACCAATTTATCCTAGTAACATCACCCATATAAAAATAATTGATTGAAAACTACACTGATGAATGATTTTTTAACCGGACTGACAGTTTAGTCAAGTGATGATTTTGATCATAAATTGAATTTCGATCAAAAATTGGATCACCTGATTCAATTTTGGATTTTGGATTAATTCCACGGATGAATCTGAGGGCTTGTAGATCAAGAGATAAGTGGTCAAACCAAAATACTAAATACAGCCTTGAGAATTTCAACCAGTCAGTAATAGTAATTAAGGGCTGAATGTAAAAAAGTTAATTTTAGTGTGGAAGCAAACTAAATTCCCTAGAGGAGATAATTAGGTGGAAGGTAACAAAAAAGGTTATGAATCAAGTTCTGCATCTATCCTCACATTGGGAACTGGCTGGTTCCCCAAAACCCCAGGAGGATTAGAAAGGTATATTCATGAATTAACTCATAAATTAGCAGACAATCAAGATCAGGTAGAATTATGTGGTGTAGGTTTACCCAGTGAAGCCGAAAATATACCTATTAAGCTAACTAATTTAGCTGATCCAGATAGTCCTATTTGCCAAAGATTGTGGTCAATTCGCACTAATTTTCAGAAAAGCAGATTGGAAACACCAGACGCTATTAATCTACATTTTGCATTATATAGCTTTCCAATTATGGATCTTTTACCTAAAGACGTACCAGTTACTTTTAATTTCCATGGACCTTGGGCTTCTGAAAGTCAAGAAGAAGTTGTAGACCAGAAACTTAGTATTTGGCTGAAATGGAAGTTGATAGAAAAAAATACTTATAATCGATGCGACCGCTTTATAGTTTTGAGTGAAGCTTTTGGCAATATTTTACATCAAAGATATCAAATCCCTTGGAGCATAATTAATATTATACCTGGTGGAGTTGATATTCATCACTTTCAAAATAATCTATCTCGTCAAGATGCAAGATTAAAACTAAATTGGCCGACTAATCGACCGATATTATTCACATCTCGCCGTTTAGTACATCGCATGGGAATCGATAAATTATTGCAAGCATTAGCAATAATCAAACCGAGAATTTCTGATATTTGGTTAGCTATAGCTGGTCGTGGTCATCTTCAGGAAATACTCCAACAACAAGTTCTAGAACTAGGACTAGAAAACAACGTTCAATTATTAGGCTTTTTACCAGATGAAGATTTACCAATAGCTTATCAAGCTGCTAATTTAACTGTAATGCCCAGTCAGTCTTTCGAAGGTTTTGGATTAGCAATTCTGGAGTCCTTAGCATGTGGTACTCCAGTTTTATGTACACCTGTAGGGGGAATGACAGAAATCTTACAAGTATTTTCACCAGATTTAATTACTGATTCTATCACAGTTAAAAGCATTGCAGAGAAATTAGAACTAGCAATCTTAGAAAAGATTCCTTTACCTACTAGAGAAGAATGCCGCTATTACACAATCACAAATTATGATTGGACTAATATTGCTCAAAAAGTAAGGAAAGTTATTTTATCTAGATAAATTTAGAGAGCGACCATAGATAAACACAGATTAATACAAATTGAAAAATAGGATAATGAAAATTTTGTTTTTGGATCAAAGTGGTAAACCAGGTGGTGCTGAGTTATGTTTAATAGATATTGCTAAACCCTATGCGGATAGTTCTCTTGTAGGTTTATTTGCAGATGGTGATTTTAGATCATTACTACAGCAGCATCAAATACCTGTAGAAATTTTAGCTACTCAAGCTATTAAAGTTAATAAAGATAGTGGTTTGTTAGCAGCATTAGGGAGTTTAGGTCAGCTCATACCCCTAATTAATCGAGTAATACAACGTGCCAGGAAATATGATTTAATCTACGCCAATACTCAAAAAGCCTTAGTTGTAGGTGCTATTGCGAGTCTTTTATCTCGTCGTCCTTTAGTTTATCATTTACACGATATTCTCTCCATCGAACATTTTAGCAAAACTAACTTGCGTGTTGCTATTACTTTAATTAATCAGTTTGCTTCCTTAGTAATTGCTAATTCCCAAGCCAGTAAACAGGCATTCTTACACGCTGGAGGAAAATCAAATATTATTGAAGTTGTCTATAATGGCTTTGAATTAAATAATTATCAAATCTCCGCAGAAAGTGTGATGAAAATAAAACGAGAATTAGGTTTACAAGATAAATTTATAATTGGGCATTTCAGCCGTTTATCACCTTGGAAGGGGCAGCATATTTTAATTAATGCACTTGCCCAATGTCCAGACAATATCACAGCAATTCTAGTAGGTGATGCTTTATTTGGTGAACAACATTATGTAAAAGATTTACACCAAAGAGTTACCTCTTTGGGATTAGAAGATAGGGTTAAATTTTTAGGATTTCGTGCTGACATTCCCCAATTAATGACAACTTGTGATTTAGTGACACATACATCAACAGCACCTGAACCTTTTGGCAGAGTTATTGTTGAAGCTATGCTGTGTGGTAAACCTGTGGTCGCGGCTAAAGCTGGAGGGGTAATGGAATTAGTGGAACATGAAATCAATGGTTTTTTAGTCACACCAGGAAACCCACAGGAACTAGCAGAGGTAATTAACAGTTGTATTCATGAGCCGCACAACACTGCAATCATTGCTCAAAATGCTAGAATTAGTGCTAGTTTGCGTTTTGATGTAACAACTATTAATCAGCAGATTGGTAAATTACTGCATTTCTTAGCAAAGAATATACAATAAAGAAATTCCCATAAATACTAATATTGAACACCGTGTCAACTATCAATACTCTACACCCTATTCCCTGCTTATTGGTTCATGTTATATCTACGCTGCTTCTCGCCTTGATAAATTAATATTAACTTCTGGAAATGGCAGTGAAAGTTGTTTCACTGCTGGTACTGCTGCTTCCTCTAAGACGGTTACTTCAATCTTCACACTCACCAAATAACTGCCTGTATCCGCACCCACTGCTTCAGCAATTAATTTGGCAATGTCTGGGCGTTTTCCCCTTAGTGGGTTACTTAATATGTATCGGTCCCATTCATGCTTGGGAGTTGGATTAAGATTGAGAATGTAATGCTTTATCATAAAACTATCCATTGAATCAATCTTCCAAAAGGCTTTTAGAGAGTGGACGCTATAGAATAGGTATAGTATATATATACTATATAACCAAGATCAGATGGAAACCAACAAAACGGATGTATATACTATAAGATATAGAATATAAGAACTAATTACTGGGAGAATTGACTAGAATTCATTGGAGCTAAATAGTAATTACTAATATTAAGTTAGATATACAGGTCATAAACAAGACTAAGTACAAAGTTCCAGTTCTTAGGTTTTTTCTATGGAAAACCTGGTTCAAAATCATTAGACGTCTTGCAGAATTAATTTGATCTTATAAAAGATAACTTTCTTTGTTTTAGCTCAAAATCAGAGTTACACGGTTATGTTTGAATTACCGATCACAAAGAACACTGAAAATACATAAAATCTAAGACTTTCTATCATACCACAGAAACAATTTTTTAATAGGTTTATTGTTCCTTATTGAGAAGGCATCTGAATAAATTTTCCTATCCAAAACTTGTCTTTTTAGGTTTTAGTGCCACTATGAGTACCAAACTAACCTAGTACTGCCGTGAATTCAAACTGGTTCTTTCAGAAGAGCTACCCTAACGAAATTCAAAATATTGCTTCCAGGAGCCTGCGCCAACAAAATGCAAAATGAATACAGCCTGAGCTTTTCAGAGATTTGGAATGGTTGGTTTATTTACGCCGTGCTGTACTAGTAAAAGGGTAGCATCACCTGAATCTTTATCGGGTCGGCATAGGTTAAAGGGGTCTAAATCCCCAAAATTTGTAAGAGATTTCTGAAAAATAATTTTTTTATGCTTTGATGTGAGCAATTAATTTATTAGCCGGACTTCAACAAAAATCAACCCCAAATATAGCCCAAACTGGCTCTATCAGAAGGAAACATGTCCGGATTCAAGTTGAACCAATCAATCAATAGAAAAGATATGGGTGTTCTCAACGCTTCTAAAGCTTCAGTAAAAGTATTCAAAGGTTTCTTAGAGCACCCTTAGTCTTAATCCTCCAGTCCACTGATGGCAAAGAATAAAAGTGTAGGCACAGAAAACCAAAATAAAATGGCGCAGTCAACTACTGTTATCTCCAACTTGATATTCTTTGAATCCTACCCATCCCTTGGCTTCCCTGTAAACAACTTCTACCCAATTTCTTTGAGACTATGTATCAACTATCCATTGGGGTATGACAATTGATGAAGAAACATTGGTAATAAGAGGCTGATAAAGTAAATGTAAAGGGGAGTAGAAAAGGAATGTTGGAATGATAGGATACATCAGATATAGTGTATTTACATAGCTAATCATGGCACGAAAGTCTTACGCCACAGACTTAACTGATATGGAGTGGGAAATCCTAGCCCCATTGATTCCACCAGCCAAAGAAGGAGGGCATCCACCCACAAAAGATATAGGTGAAATATGTAATGCCATATATTTTCATTTGAAAACTGGATGTCAATGGAATATGCTTCCAGGTGACTTCCCGCCAAGG
>ERZ1034381.38-NODE-38-length-53043-cov-4.873896_pt1 | contig 53043 bp, 51 predicted proteins | sample MGYA00520602_ERZ1034381 | MGnify/ENA primary metagenome ERZ1034381 (study PRJEB33736, sample SAMEA104288466) | Azolla filiculoides | biome: Urban; feature: water surface; material: ditch water | place: Netherlands | collected 2014 ...
CATTTGCCCGGGAGTTTGCAGAACCGGGATGCAAATGTTGGAATCAAACCACTAGCGGCAGCACCCTACAGATTGTCGAGATCGACGCCGACCGTGACCGCACCGATGGCCTTGCCGGTTTCGTCCTTCAACGTGAAGCTCGCCTGTACCTGAATGCGCCGTGTCGATTCGTCCTTTTGCGGCTTGTCGATGAACATCGCATTAGGCCCGGCACCGAAGGACTTCTGGAACTTGTCCTCGTCACCCTGCCAGTAGTCGGAGGTCGCGTCGCCTTCGGCAACGTTCAGTCCCTTGTTGTCCATGACGAAGATTTCGACGATGGCGCCAGCGGAGGCGGCCTGCTTGTGCTGCAGGAAGAGCGAGGCAGGGGTGGTCAGCACACTATCAATGAGCGGCTTTTCCGGAGCGTCAATTTCCTGCATCCATTGCCGGTCGAGTTTGTCGATGTCCTGCGCATTCATGTTGGCATGCTTCAGGTTCTGCGCCTTGACCGCTTCGATGATGACGGGGTCATTGATCCAGGGCATCACCTTGGTGACGATGTAGTTCATCACGGGGGTCACATAAAGCTGTTCGGCGCGTACCGGAGAGCCCAGTGCAACAATTGCTGCGGCGATGGCGGCCGTGAAATGACGTGCAGGCATGTGTCTCCTCCATGCAGCGCAGGTGGGTGCGACATGAACTCTTGCCGGTATCGACGGCTTTCGTTCTTGACCGCGCCATCGGCGCGCCATTCTCCCGGCGTTCATTCTATATCAAGTCTTGATGAATGAAATGCCGACTTAATTCGATTGGCTCCCGGATGTGAAGAACGGGGCGTTACCGCCCCGTCCCGTTGTCATTCAGATTGGCCGGGATGTCCCCGTTACATCAAAGATCATCGAGGCTGACACCAACTGTCACGGCGCCGATGGGCTTGCCGGTCTCGTCCTTGAGCGTGAAGCTTGCCTGCGCCTGGAACTTCTGGGTCGACTCATCCTTTTCAGCCGCGTCGACGAACAGTGCATCCGGCCCGACGCCGTATGACTTCTGGAATTTCGCCTCGTCGCCCTGCCAATAGTCGGAGGTCGCGTCGCTCTGGGCGACATTCAGGCCCTTGTCATCCATCACGAAGATTTCGGTGATGACACCCTTTGCTGCTGTCTTCTTGTCCTGCAGGAACTTCGACGCATCGTTGGACAGCACGGCGTCGATCGTCGGCTTGGCCGACTGTTCGACTTCGGCGCGCCACTTCTTGTCGAGCGCATCGATATCGGCCTGCGAAATCGAGGCGTTCTTGGCGTCCTGCGCCTTCACCGCGTTGATGATGACAGGATCGTTGATCCAGGTCATGACCTGGGATTTCACATATTCGGTGACCGGCGCGACATGTGCGTCGTCGGCCCGGGCTGCCGTGTTGACCATCAGCGCGGCGGTAAATGCGGCTGCCATCCATGGAAATTTCATCGGTATATCCTCCAGTTTCGAGTTGTTGGGAGTGCGACTGGCCAGTGGTTGCCCGGAGGCAGAACCTCAGCCGGCGGCACGCATCATGCGAGTGCTGTTTACAGGGGTTCGGTTGCCGGCATTCGCAGCCAGGGTGAAGCGGCCAACGGCCTCCTTGAGTGTCGTGCCCAGCGCCAGCAGTTCCATGCAAGCGGCATTGGTTTCCTCGACCATGGCGGCATTTTGCTGCGTGGTCTGGTCCATATGGTTGATTGCGGTGTTGATTTCCTTCAGGCCCGAGGACTGCTCGCGATAGGACTGCACGATCATCTGGATCGTATCGGAGATTTCGTTGATCTGGCCTTCGATCTTGCGCAGCGAGTCTCCGGTGTCATTGACGAGTTTTACGCCGCTTTCGACCTCTCGTCCCGAGACCGAAACGAGGTCCTTGATCTCCTTGGCAGCACTAGCAGAGCGCTGCGCGAGTTCACGGACTTCCTGTGCCACGACCGCGAAGCCGCGTCCGGCTTCACCGGCGCGCGCTGCCTCGACCCCGGCATTGAGCGCCAAAAGGTTGGTCTGGAAGGCGATTTCATCAACGACGCCGATAATCTGGCCGATGCGCGAGGACGATGCCTGGATGCGATCCATGGCGCCAATCGCCTGCGTGACAATCGTTGCGGACAGATGGGCGCTGGATTTGGCCTCTAGAACCTGTTCACCAGCCTCGGATGCCTTCTGCGAAGAGTTCTGCACGGTCGACGTGATCTCATCCAGCGCGGCGGCGGTTTCCTCAAGCGATGCGGCCTGCTGCTCGGTGCGCTTCGACAGTTGGTCGGACGAGGCGGCGAGGTTCGAAGAGCTTGCTTCGACCTGGCTTGCGGTTTCGGAGATATCGCGCAGCGTGGCGGCAACTGAGACAACCATGCGGTTGAAGTCACCGGATACCTTTGCGAAATCAGCGCCGAGATCGCCAAGATTGCCGCTGAAGTCGCCCCCTGCCAGCGCCTCGAGCGCTTGCGCGAGCTTGTTGATGACCTCGATCTGCTCGCGGGAGCTTTCGCTCATGGTGCGGGCCGTCTTCATGCGTTCGTCGTCGATCATGCGCTGCTGTTCACGCGCGGCTTCGTCGCGTTCGCCGGAGGCGATCATCTGCCTGCGGAATGCATCGAGCGCGCGGGCAACGGTTCCAATCAGGTCCTGCTTGTCGATGTAGGGGATTTCCGAACCGTAGTCGCCCTGCTGAAGCGCATTGATCGTGTTGCCGATGGTGTTAAGGGGAACCGTGATCATGCGGCGCAGCGCAAAGAGCAGTGCCAGGATGACGATCACCACGAACACGCCCTGGAACGCCACATTGGAGAGCGCCGTCTTCAAGGCGGCCGTGTAGATTGCCGATGTTGACCAGCTGGTGACAAGGAAGCCGACATCAGCGCCGGACTTGCTCTTGGGCAATGCCGTCACGATGGTGACGAAGCCCTTCGACGCATTGGTCATGTCGAGGTAGATCTTGCCATCCGACAACTTGGTCAGGGCGGCCAGCTGTTCGCCGGCGGGCAGGCCCTTGGTGCCATCCTGTGCCCAGGTATCGACCTGCTGGCCTGCCGTGTTGAGTGCGACGAACTGCAGGAGGTTCAGCGAGGCGTCGTCACGATAGAGCTTGTAGCCATCGCGAATGACATCGGCCTTGCCCCATTTGACCCCGCCTGCCGAAACCTCGGCAAGCTGCTCTGCATTGTGAGACCAGGTGGTTGCGGCACGGGCGACAGCTGCCGAGGTCTCGGCATTCCATCCATGAAAGGCGAAAACGGAGAGGCTGCAAATGTTGATTGCGATCACGATCGACGCGAGTTTTGCCGAAAGAGAAAGTCTCGAGAATAGGTTTTGCATCGATCCCCCATGCCTGCATCAGAGCTTTCGCTCCATTCACAGTATGGACGATTGAGTATAAGTATTAAGTATTCCTGAAAATACTTTAGCAGATTTGTGCAATGCAACTCTTGGATCGTAAACGCGCCCGGCGTTCATCAGATCTACACCATTCTATATATTGCAGGTTGCAACTGGAAAGGGAAGAATGCCTTAGCATCTCGCCGGGGTCGGGTAAGTTCGCGAAGCAGGGTGGTTCGGTCGTGCGTTTTTGAAGGGGCAGATTGCTGCCTGCCCCTTGAGTCTACTCAGCCCTTGTGACCCTTGGCGATCGGTTCCTGGTAGGTAAAGCCCATATCCCAGGGGAAGTAGATCCAGGTGTCCTGGCTGACTTCGGTGACAAAGGTATCGATCGTGGGCACGCCCTTCGGCTTGGCGTAGACGCAGGCGAAATGCGCCTTCGGCAGCATTTCGCGCACTTCGAGCGCGGTCTTGCCGGTATCCGTCAGGTCGTCGACAACCAGAACGCCCTGGCCGCCATCGACGAGCAGGCTTTCGGTGATGCCCTTCAACAGGTTCATTTCGCCCTGGTTGACGTAGTCATGATAGGAGGCGATGCAGACCGTTTCGATCAGGCGGATATTGAGTTCGCGCGAGATAATCGCCGCCGGAACCAGACCGCCGCGCGTGATGCAGACGATCGCCCTGAAATCCTGGTTGAGGCCGGCGAGCCGCCATGCAAGCGCACGGGCGTCGCGGTGAAATTGATCCCATGAAACAGGAAAGGCTTTTTCGGGCAGCGACATCGAGGGGCTCCGGTTAGAAAATCGGCGTAAAAAAAGACCACGCAATGCGGGCGCATTGCGTGGCACTTTCTCTAACCGGAAATTTCCGGATTTTGCAACATTCCCTGACGCGGTTTAGCGCGACATCAACGTCAATGTCGTCATCGAGCCGAGCAGAGTATGGGTCGCACCGCCGAAAATGCGCTCGCGGATGCGCGAATGCGTGTAGGCGCCCATGACCAGCATGTCGGCTGCATAGTCCGACACGCGGTTTTCGATGACTGCACCGATCGGCTTGCCGGCAGATTCGATGTTGTTGACGTTCACCTTGATACCGTGGCGGGCGAGGGTGACGCCGAGTTCGGAGCCCGCGAGATCCGACGACTGATTGAGATCGTCGCGCGCGTCGACCGAAAAGATTTCGACTTCCTTGGCCTTCAGGAGGAAGGGCATGGCGTCAAAGGCCGCGCGGGCAGCTTCGCGCGAGCCGTTCCAGGCAATGAGAACGCGCTCGACCGGTTTTGGCGTCGTCTGGATGTAGGGCACCATGACGACCGGGCGGCCGCATTCGAAGATCAGCACTTCGATGTCAGCCCGCTGTGCGGCAGGCGTGTTTTCGGTGAACTGGGCGCAGAGCACCAGATCGGCGCTGCGGGCGCTATCGATCACGCCGCTTGAAGAGAAACCGCCCGTGCCGCGGAATTTGCGCCACTCATGCGAAATCCCTTCGCGCTCGGTGATGGTGTTGAACTGGGTCTGCATGTCGCGGGCGCGCTGTTCGGCGGCTTCCTGTAGGGCCATGATGGCGCTCGGATCCGGGATCTCCATCGGGGCATAGATGAAGACCTGCTCGGGCGCTTCGGCATAGACTGCAATCAGATGCGCACCCGTCTGCCGGCTCATGGCAACGCCGGTTTCGATGACGGCGGTGGACGTTTCGGGAGAGTTGAGGACTGCAAGGATGGTCTTGATCGGCATGATAGCCTCCCTTCGGTGACATGATGTCATTGCAGTGCGTTAACGCGCGACTGCACTTATGGTTCGACCATGCGCCCCCAGTCCGCAGGCGTCATTGACCTTAGTCAATTTGCTGCATTGAAACGTTTCTTGCGCTGGCGCGCGCCGCACTGACGCTTTCCAGCATGGCTTCCACTTCGGCAGCCGCCTTGGCAAGGTGCTCTTCGGTGCGGGCGCGGACCACCAGTTCCGTCGAAAAGCTCTTGCCGTCAAACTTGGGGTAGGAGCCGATCGAGGTATCGGGATTGTTCTTCTGCACTTCAGCCAGCGGAATGCCGATCTCGCCTTCGCCAAAGGGGCAAAGGATGTTGCGGCTGATGACCTTGGAACCGGTCGGCAGGCGCGGGAGAAGCCAGTTCAGCATCGCCTGGAAGACATTCGGCACGCCGGCCATGACATGCACATTGCCGATGATGAAGCCGGGTGCGACCGAGACAGCGTTCTCGATATGCGCCGCGCCCTGCGGCATGCGGGCCATGCGCTGGCGTGCTTCGGTGAATTCGAGGCCACGCTTCTGATACATCTCTCCCAGAAGCGTCATGGCGGCAGCATCGTGCAGGCATGGAACGCCGAAGGCGACCGAAATTGCGTCAGCCGTGATGTCGTCATGTGTCGGACCGATGCCGCCGGAGGTGAAGACGAGATCATAGCGGCTGCGCAGCGCGTTGACGGCCTCGACGATCGCGGGCTGTTCATCGGCGACAATGCGCACTTCCTTGAGGTCGATGCCGGCAATGGTAAGCGTCTCGGCGAGGTGACCGATATTCTTGTCCTTGGTGCGGCCGGAAAGCAGTTCGTCGCCGATGGCGAGCATGGCCGCTGTGACGATCTTGGGTTCGGACATGGGGATGGCTCCATGAGAAAATGTGAGGCGGGAAAATCGATAGGTTTGATTTCATGCAAGCATGGGGTCGCAAGGCAGGCAATTCAAGGCCCGCGCTCGACAGGAGTGTGACCGAAAAATTAAATTTTTGACAGGTTTCGGTGAACGGTGAGTTTCAAAGGGGCTATCTTTATTGAACGATAGAGAAGCGTATCTTCGGCCACCATTCATCCGGGCTCACGAAAGGATCACCGCAATGGCAAAAGTTCTCGTTCTCTATTATTCGGCCTACGGCCATATCGAAACCATGGCTTACGCCGTTGCTGAAGGCGCCAAGTCCGCAGGCGCGGACGTGACCGTCAAGCGCGTTCCGGAACTGGTTCCGGAAGACGTCGCAAAGGCTTCCTACTACAAGGTCGATCAGGCTGCCGAAGTTGCAACCGTTGACGAACTGGCCGAATACGATGCCATCATCGTTGGCGCCGGTACGCGCTACGGCACGGTCGCATCGCAGATGCGCAATTTCTGGGACCAGACCGGCGGCCTTTGGTTCAACGGCAAGCTCGTTGGCAAGGTCGGCTCGATGTTCACCTCGTCTGCCACGCAGCACGGCGGCCAGGAATCCACCATCCTCGGCTTCATCCCGACCTTCCTGCACCACGGCATGATGTATGTCGGCCTGCCTTATGCCTTCCAGGGCCAGATGGGCGTTGAAGCCGTCAAGGGTTCGTCGCCTTACGGCGCATCCACGATCACCGACGGTGACGGCTCGCGTCAGCCTTCGGCTATCGAGCTCGAAGCCGCTCGCTTCCAGGGCGCACACGTTGCCAAGATCGCTGCAAAGCAGTCTGCCTAAGTCTTAAATAGCTTACCTCCGAGAACGCGCGTCCCCAGTGGCGCGCGTTTTTTTATATCGTGCCGTCTCAGTCGGTACCGGAATTTCCAAATCCAGACTTGATTGCAGCACACGCCTCGGATACCCGGAATACGGATGCGGGCGTGGCGAAACTGGTAGACGCAAGAGACTTAAAATCTCTCGACCCTTGGTTGTACGGGTTCGATCCCCGTCGCCCGCACCACTGTTTTGATGGACGGATAGAACCTTGGACAGCCAGGATGTGAAAAACGCCCTTGAGGCGATGCGCGGTCTCTTTGTGGAGACACCGCTTCAGTTCAACGATCACCTGAGCGCCAAATACGGCGCCAATATCTGGCTGAAGCGCGAGGACCTGTCGCCTGTGCGTTCCTACAAGATCCGTGGCGCCTTCAACTTTCTGCGCAAGGTGATTGCGGGCGGCGGCTCTGACCGCACGTTCGTCTGCGCGTCCGCCGGAAACCACGCGCAGGGCTTTGCCTATGTCTGCCGTCACTTCGGCGTGCGCGGCACGATCTTCATGCCGGTGACGACGCCGCAGCAGAAGATCGCCAAGACGCGCATGTTCGGCGGCGAATTCATCGACATCCGTCTCTTTGGCGACTTCTTCGACCAGTGCTATGCGGCATCCCGTGACTACGCCGAGACGACCGGCGGTTATATGGTTCCGCCCTTTGACCATGCGGATATCATCGAGGGGCAGGCGACGGTGGCTGCCGAGATCATGGCGCAGCTGCCGGAAGGCACAGTGCCGGATCTCGTGGTCGTGCCGGTCGGCGGGGGCGGGCTCTCCTCCGGCGTAACGGGTTATCTCGACGGCATCGTTCCACGCGACGGTTTCCTGTTCTGCGAGCCAGCCGGCGCGCCGAGCCTCAAGCGCGCGCTGGAGGCGGGCGAGCCCGTGACCTTGCCGCAGGTCGACAACTTTGTGGATGGCGCGGCTGTCGCGCGCATCGGCGACCTGAATTTCAAGGCGCTTTCCGGCTTCTCTGCCGATCAGGTCATGCTGATTGCGGAAAATGCCATCTGCGTGTCGATGATCGACATGCTCAACATCGAAGGCGTGGTGCTGGAGCCTGCGGGCGCGCTGTCGATTGCGGCTCTTGCCGAACTGCCGGCTGAGGCGCTTGTGGGCAAGACGATCGTTGCCGTCGTTTCAGGTGGCAATTTCGATTTCGAGCGTCTGCCGGACGTCAAGGAACGGGCGATGCGCCATCTGGGCTTGAAGAAATACTTCATCCTTCGGCTCGCCCAGCGCCCTGGCGCACTCAAGGACTTCCTCAATTTGCTGGGTCCGGAGGACGATATCGCCCGCTTCGAGTATCTCAAGAAGTCAGCGCGGAACTTCGGCTCGATCCTGATCGGGATCGAAACGCTGCGGCCGGAGAATTTCGCAACGCTCAAGGCCGCCTTCCAGGCCGCCGGGCTCGGCTATCAGGACATCACCGACAACGACATCCTGGCAAGCCTGATTATCTGAGTGGTGGCGACCGGCACGCCAGCCTTTCACCATGCGGGGGGAGGTGATGCAATGCCGTTGCCCTATACTCCGTCATCCTCAGGTCAAGTTTGACTCTTCATCTTTGTACGTCTGACCAACCCGCACAACCCTGCGATCACAGGATTTCCTGCAGCAGTTCCTTTGGGCGGCAGAGGCGGATGCCCTTTTCGGAAATGACGATCGGGCGTTCGATCAGGATCGGATTCTGCAGCATGGCGTCGAGCAGATCGTTGTCGCTCAGCGCCGGGTTGTCGAGCGCAAGCTCCTTGTAGAGCGGCTCCTTGCGGCGCATCAGGTCGCGCGGGTTCATTTCCAGCGCGACGAGCATGCGCACCAGCTCGGCACGTTCCGGCGGATGGCGGAGATATTCCACGATGTTTGGTTCATTGCCGCTGGCGCGGATGGCTTCGAGAACGCTGCGCGAGGTCGAGCAACGCGGATTGTGCAGTATCGTGATATTCACGCGACGCGGCCTTTCGAGATAGGATCAAGCGTCGGTGTCATACCCCGACTGGCCGCTCTCCATCAGCGCTTTCAGCGTTTTCAGGCCGCTTTCAACATCTTTTCGATCCTTCGGCGACGAATAGCCGATGCGCACGGCATGGAAGGCGCGGTCGGAGCGGGCCGACTTGAACTCGTCCTCGTCGTCGATGAGGATTTCGCGGTCGAATGCCGCCTGCTTGAACGTTCCGGCATGCCACGGCTCGGGCAGGGTCAGCCAGAAGAAGGGTGCGCCCTGCTGGCGCTGGACATCATAGCCTTCGAAGATCTCCGCAACCATCCTGTCGCGCGCGGCATTTTCCTTCAGCACCTGCTGGCGGATGGCGCGCGCCGTGCCGGACAAGACCAGTGAGGAGCAGAGCTCGGAGAGAAGGAATGGGATACCTCCGGTCAGCAGCTTGTGGGTGATCGTCACACGCGGGCTGAAATGGGCGGGGCAGGCGACCCAGCCGCCGCGCACACCGGCGGCGACCGATTTCGAAAGGCCGCCGATGTGGAAGGTGCGATCGGGCGCGATTTCAGCAAGGAAGGGCAGGCCGTCTTCGGTCATGGCGCCATAGAGATTGTCCTCGATCAGCCAGACATTGTAGGTGCGGGCGATCTGGGCGATGGCGCGTCGCCGCTCGGCCGGGATGGTGACGGCCGTCGGGTTCTGCGCCGAGGGCATCAGGAACACGGCCTTGGGATGCTTTTGCGCGCAGAGCTTTTCGAATTCGTCCGGGATCATGCCGTCGTCGTCGGAGGCGACGGTGAGAATGCGCCGGCCGGAGAGGGCAGCGGCACGCGCCACATGCGCATAGGTCAGCAGTTCGAAAACAATGTAGTCACCGGGCTGTGATATGGAATGGATCACAGACATGATGCCCGCGTGCGCACCCAGCACCGGCACGATGTTGTCGATGGCCGGCTTCCAGGCTTCACTCGAAAGCCAGCGCTGCCCCGCCTCCTTCCAGCGGTCCGGAATGAGGCGGGTGTAGCTCGAAATGTCGTCGCTGAAATCGCGCACCGCGCGGCCGAGGAATGTCTCGATTGGTCCCGATTGTCCTACATCAGGCGCTGCCGTTGTATCAAAGCGCAGTTTGCCTGCGGGCGGGGTCGCCGTGCGTGTGCCCGAGTAGGCGCTGACGATGCGATCGCTGCCGTCATTGGCTGGAAACTCGCGCTGCGCCAGCACATAGGTGCCGCGGCCCACTTCACCGCTCACCAGTCCACGCTCGCGCACGAGCGCGTAAGCGCGACCAATTGTACCAATTGTCACCTTTATGTCATAGGCGAGGTCGCGTTGCGGCGGAAGCTTTGATCCCGGCTGCAAAACGCCCGCTGCGATATCGGCTTCGATCTGATCGGCAAGGCGAACATAGAGCGGCTCGGGGCCATTCTTCAGGACTGGAAGCCAATTTGTCATGGTGACAATAATCCGTATTGAACCGTCGATAGAGACAATCGATAAGGCAATATAGCGAAGTCAAGGTGATTTGCAAGGATCTGAAAATTCAAGGGTGACAATGATGGAAACGATAGAGACAATGTTCGATGATGCTCTGGTTGACGCGACGGTTGCGCGCAACGTTTCTATCCTCACGCGCCTGCGTCAGCTCGCCATCCGGCTGCGCTGGTTCGTGGTTATCCGTCGCTCGCGCCGCGATCTGGTGGACCTTTCCGATGACCAGCTGCGCGATATCGGCGTCAGTCGCCACGAGGCGGAAACGGAAGCACGACGCATTTCGCTGTTCTGAGTGCGCGGCTGTTCATAGCCGACGTCGCGTACGGAAATCTCTTGCATTGAGGTGGCTGACGGTCCAGTTTGTGGCCGTTCAGGTGCCCGCCCTTTTCGGGGCGGGAGAATCGGGAAGCCGGTGTAATTCCGGTGCGTGCCCAACGCTGTGTGGAGGGACGCCTTGCCAAGTGGAGCCAGCAGGCTCCGGCCACTGGGAAACCGGGAAGGCTTGCGGCATGGCGGTCGATCTCCGAGCCAGAAGACCGGCCTGATCAGATAGCCTCAGCCCGCGCGGACGGTGGGCGGGTTTCGCGTTGCGGGGATTTGCGATGGCGAAGCTTGATCATGCGGCAGAGCCTTGCGCTCTGGCCGAGGCGGGAGCCTTTTCATCCGACGAAATCAGAGCCGTTTACCGGGCGATCGAGGAACGGCGCGATGTGCGCAGCCAGTTTCTGCCCAATCCGTTGCCCGACGATCTCGTCAGGCGGCTGCTTTCGGCTGCGCACAATGCGCCGTCGGTCGGGTTCATGCAGCCGTGGAATTTCACGCTGGTGCGCGATGGCGGCGTGAAGGAACAGGTCTGGGAATGTTTCTCACGGGCAACGGCAGAGGCTGCCGACATGTTCGAGGATGCGGCGCGCGCCAAATATCTCGCGCTGAAGCTTGAGGGCATCCGGCAGGCGCCCTTGTCGATCTGCGTGACCTGCGACCCCACGCGTGGCGGCAAGGTCATTCTCGGCCGCACACATAACCTGCGCATGGACGCCTATTCGACCGTGTGCGCCGTGCAGAACCTCTGGCTTGCCGCGCGCGCGGAGGGTGTCGGCGTCGGCTGGGTCAGCATCTTTCACGAGGACGAGGTGAAGGCGATCCTCGGTATTCCCGATCACGTGCAGATCATTGCCTGGCTCTGTGTCGGCTATGTCGACCAGCTCTATACCGAGCCGGAACTGGCCGTGAAAGGATGGCGGCAGCGTCTGGCGCTCGATGACCTGATCTTCGAGGACCGGTGGGAGCAGAGGCTAGTGGAATGAATTTGACATTTGATCCCCGCATGCAGCGAGCGATAAAATCAAATGTCAAATTCGAAAATTCCACTAAAATCATAAACTTGCTAGTGGTTTAACCGATTCCAACATTTGCCCGGGAGTTTGCAGAACCTGGATGCAAATGCGGTATCAGTTCGCCTCGTTCTTCAGTGGTCGACGGATGTCGGTTGCGGTGTCCTGTGACGGCACGAAGGACGGGCCGACCTGACGCACCTGCTTGCCGGGATCATACGGCCGATCGACGGGCGGCTTCGGCGGGGTTGCTTCGCTCGTCCGGGGGATCTCGTTGTTTGACTGGGCGGGTTTTTGCGGCGGGGCGGGGATATCGCTGTTGGTCTCGGGGAGCTGCAGGTTGGTGATCGACGAATAGCGCTGCGGTGCAGGTTGCGTGGGCTGGCTTGTGATCTGGTTATGCAGCATTGTGCGGTAATAGGCCGTGAAATTGCAGCCGTTGGCCTTGCTCTGCTCGCGTGACTCCGTGCGGAACCTGAAGGCGTAGGGCTGCTCCTTGTAGGGTGCGTCGTCATCCGCCGAGACCATGTCGCTCATCTCGTCCGTGCCGATATGGTGGTAGAAGAGCCGCGTTTCGCTGCCCTGACACATGGCCGAGCAGACCTGCGCGTCGTGGCCGAAATTGTCGCTCGAAACGTTGGATGACAGCGGGAAGAAGCCGCCGTCGCTGGTGCGCACGCAAACGGTCTGCAGATCGCCTGGACGCGGATTGTAGGACTGGTCCTGTTCGAACGGCCGGGGTGGATCCGGCGTCATGACAGTCTCGTTGGAAAAGCTTGCGGGTTGCGCGGATGTATCTTCCGGATCGTTCACGGCGTCATTGCAGCCATTGTCGTCCAGCGCCCTGAGGAGTTTCTGCCGGTCGCGGCGCGACATGCTCATCGTGGTCAGCGAACTGTTGTGATCGCGCAGCGCCTCAAGATTGCTCTGCATGTTATCGAGCGTATCGGCCAGCATGTTGCAGGCCTGCGCGTGGCGGCCGCCAAAGACCAGAACGCTGCCGCCCGAGCAGCCATATTCCTGCATCTGGCCGCGGACGGTCATGATTTCCTGCTGCTGGCGTTGAATGGCGCGCGCATAGACGCGCGTCTCGGCGGAATTGCCGATGGTTTCGTGGACAGAATTCAGGGCCGAGCGAATGCGGTCGCAGATGGCCGAGGCATGGGACGGGGAGGCGATGGCGACCGCGGTCACCATCGCAAACGCTGTAATTTTCAACGTGCGCACAAGATTTTTGAGCAAAGCCAAGATTCACCTGCCGCCTGAACGGTTGCCTGCCGCGTCGCGCTGGCGAAATTGCGATTTTCGCCATCGCGATCGCGTTTGTGTGGAAATGCGATCAGTCGATCATATGTTCCATATTTTGGGCTACGCGGGGGCAGGCCGCAACCGAACCTTGGTTTCTTGCTTAATGGGGAAGGTTAAGGCCCTGTCGGCGTCAGGCAGCCTTGGCGAGTTCCAGCGTGAGCGGCGTTTCAAGCACGCTGCCTTCAATGCCGGCAATGGTCTTCATGCGCTCGAGCAGACCTTCATCGACGTCCCAGGAAATCGCCACTGCGTAGACGCTGCCGATCTTGTGCGGCGCGCCGATCCGCTCGCCCGGGCAGCCCATGCGGCGGAACATGCGCTCGAGAAAGACATCGGTGACGGTCACGATCTGGCGTATGCCGGAAGCAAGGCCCATTTCGCCGACAGCGCACATGAGTTCGGCTGCGGCAATCGTCACCTGATTGGAGGCGCGGTCCTGGGAAATTTCAGGATCGATGCAGAAGCGGCTCGATTCCCAGATGGATGGATTGCGGATCGGCGGCGTGTCACCAAGGAGGATGGGGAAGGTGTCGTCGAGCATGTTGGGCCCATTCGTCGGCAGAAGGCGCAATGCGCCGCGCAGCCGTCCGGTTTCGGGCGCGACGGACGCGACGTAGATCGGCGCCTCATCGTCGTAGTGGTCGATCTCGATATCGTCATGGATCGTGACGTCCCAGCCGAGAAGATCGTGGAAGACCTTCTTCCTGAGTTCGAAAATGGGCCTGAGGTCGTCTTGCCGGCTTTTTCTGGCCTGGCCGCCGTAGGTTCTGATCATGAAATCTCTCTCCGTTGCGAGTGAACGGGAGAAGAATTTCATTTAAACCAAAGAGGGCAATTTGTCCGTATGGACAACTATATGTATATTATGGTTCTGGTCTAGTTTGGGAGAGTCTGTCTATGCCCTCGAACCGGTGATTTCGGGTTGGATCAGGCCGCTGTAAACTGCGCGTGCGACCGCTTGCTTGTTGGTCACGGAATCGAGCTTGGAGCGATTTGAGGCCATGAAGTGGCGGACGGTGCGTTGTGAGATGCCGAGGATGGTTGCGATTTCCCAGTAGCCTTTTCCGGCTGCTACCCATTCAAGGATTTCGCGCTCGCGATTTGTCAGGTGGATCGGGCTGACTTTTTGTCTGCGAACCAGGATGCGGTCGTTGACGCGCGCGCTGTGGAAGTAGGCCGCCAGCGAGGGCAGGTCGCGGATCAGTCTCCGTGCGGTGACCGTGGTTTCATTCGCAGATCGGTAAAGCACTGAAAAGATGGTGCGTTCGGCTCCGAGACCGGGCAGCGGGAAGACAAGTCCATTCCCGCCGGATGTTGTCGCCTGATCCGGACGATTGTTTCGCCCGCTCAGCAAGTTGAACCCGCGCCAGAATGCATCCTGGCTGATTTCGGTTGGCGCGAGGCTTTGAAGGAATGCGCCGGCCAACCCGATTGAACCCATGGTGTTGCGGTTTGAACCGAGTGTGATCCCCGTTTCGTCGATGCCGATGAAGTCCTTCACGCGTAGCGTCGTGGCGGACTGTTCGAAAACGGCATAGCATGCGCAGGCAATAGGGTAGCTCGACGTGAGCGCATCGAGGAATTCATATGTGTCCGGCGCGCCCGGCCCCTTGAAATGATCGGTGAGCGCAAAATAGGCGTCAGCGAAGGGCAATTGCCACCCCTTGAAAATTCATGGGTTAACAATGTTCCTGATAGTGAAATTTGTCTAGGCAATCCTGGGATATGCGCGCATAAATTGCCAATTATATCTATATGCGTGTATTCTTGAATGCAAAAAGGCGGGTCTGTGGCGACCCGCCTTTCAAATTTTCTTCCCGGAAGCTGCTTGTACCAGAACTGGCGGCGGGCGGCAGGTTCAGAAGCCGCTTTCCGGATGCGAGGCTTCGACCACCGCCAGAGTGGCCATGTTGACGACACCGCGCGAGGTGACCGACGTCGACAAGATGTGGACGGGCAGCGCGGCACCCAGCAGGATCGGGCCGACGTGCAGCGCATCCATCATTGTGCGCACGAGACCGAGCGAGATGTTGGCGGCATCGAGGTTCGGGAAGACCAGAAGGTTTGCTTCCCCCGTCAGCATGCTGTCAGGCATGGCGCGCTTGCGCAGCGTTTCGGAGAGCGCCGACCCGCCCTGCATTTCACCGTCCACTTCGAGGCTCGGTGCCTGTTCGCGGATGAGGCGGAGCGCCTCGCGCATCTTGCGCGCGCTTTCGGAGTCGCGCGAGCCGAAGTTGGAATGCGCCAGCAGCGCTGCCTTCGGTTCGATGCCGAAGCGGCGGATTTCCCGTGCCGCCATGATCGTCATTTCGGCGATCTCTTCAGCGGACGGATTGTAGTTCACGAACGTATCCGTGAAGAACACCGCGCCACGCTGCGAGATCAGCAGGCTGAGGCCCGAAAAGGCGCAGACCCCGGGCTTCTTGCCGATGATCTGGCGGATGTCGCGCAGGTGGCGGTCGTAGCGGCCTTCAACGCCGCAGATCAGCGCGTCCGCATCGCTGCGCCGCACAGCCAGTGCACCGATGACGGTGTTGCTGGTGCGCACGATTGTGCGGGCGGCTTCCGGGTTGATACCGGCGCGGCCAACCAGTCCGAAATACTCGTCGACATAGTCACGATAGCGCGGATCGTCTTCCGGGTTCACGACCTCGAAATCGGTGTCCGGGCGGATGCGCAGGCCGTAGCGTTTCAGGCGGCTTTCGATGATCTGCGGGCGACCGATGAGGATCGGGCGGCCGATGCGTTCTTCAAGCATGACCTGCGCGGCACGCAGCACGCGTTCGTCTTCGCCTTCGGCAAAGATGACGCGCTTTTCCGGTGCCTTCTTGGCGGCCGTGAAGATGGGCTTCATGATGAAGCCCGAGCGGAACACGAAGCGGTTCAGCTGATCCAGATAGGCATCCATATCCTCGATCGGCCGCGTGGCGACGCCACTCTCGGCGGCGGCTTTCGCGACTGCCGGCGCAATGCGCAGGATGAGGCGCTGGTCGAATGGAGACGGGATCAGGTATTCCGGTCCGAAGACCGGCGTCTCGCCGGAATAGGCGCGTGCTGCAACGTCGGAGGGCTCTTCGCGCGCGAGACCCGCAATGGCGCGCACGGCGGCCAGTTTCATTTCCTCGTTGATCGTGCGTGCGCCGCAATCGAGCGCGCCTCGGAAGATGTAGGGGAAACAGAGGACGTTGTTGACCTGGTTCGGGAAGTCGGAGCGGCCTGTGCAGATCATGGCATCAGGGCGGGCCTGACGCGCCAGTTCCGGCATGATTTCTGGCGTCGGGTTGGCGAGCGCCATAATGAGCGGGTTCGGCGCCATCTGGTTCAGAAGCTCGGGCTTCAGGACGCCTGCAGCCGAAAGGCCGAGGAAGATGTCGGCATCGGCGATCGATTCCGCCAGTGCGCGCTTGTCGCTCTCCTGCGCGTAGACCGACTTCCATTCGTCCATCAGGGCTTCACGGCCCTTGTAGACGAGACCTTCGATGTCGTGGACCCAGATGTTTTCGCGGCGCGCACCGAGTGCGACCAGCAGGTTGAGGCAGGCAAGAGCCGCCGCGCCCGCACCGGATGCCACGATCTTGACCTTGGCGATGTCCTTGCCGGCAAGTTCCAGACCGTTGAGGACTGCGGACGCCACGATTATGGCGGTGCCATGCTGGTCGTCATGGAAAACCGGAATATCCATGATCTCGCGCAGCTGCCGCTCGACCTCAAAGCACTCGGGAGCCTTGATATCTTCGAGGTTGATGCCGCCGAAGGTGGGTTCCAGAGCCGAGACGACCTTGACCATGTCGTCTACGGCAGGGGCATTGATTTCAATATCGAAGACATCGATGCCGGCGAACTTCTTGAAAAGGACAGCCTTGCCTTCCATCACGGGCTTGGAGGCGAGCGGTCCGATATTGCCAAGACCCAGGACGGCCGTGCCGTTGGAGACGACGGCAACAAGGTTGGAGCGCGCGGTATACATTGCGGCGCTGCCGGGTTCATCGCGGATGGCGAGGCAGGGCGCGGCGACGCCGGGCGAATAGGCAAGCGCCAGATCGCGCTGGTTGCCGAGCTGCTTGGTGGCCTGGATTTCAAGCTTACCGGGTCGGGGGAAGCGATGATAGAAGAGCGCCTGTTCTTCGAGTTCCGAGCGAGCCTTGTCTGCATCAGACATGGCGTTTTTATCCGTTTCCATCGCTTCTTCCGCTTGTCTACGTTTGTGACCGTTGCGCCGCTCTGCTTTCAGCGCACAACATGACGAGTGCAAACCCTTATACGCCGGGTCGATTCAACCCAAGAGTCTTTTTCCGGTTTAGAGCGCCGTGTGTCCATTTGGACGCACAAAGGACGCTCTAACATCTATCATTGCGCATCGTGCTTTCCGAAAATCGATTCCGATTTTCGGGCCGATGCGCTGCCGCAAAGCGGCGTGATTGCGGCGCGATTGCGGCGGGTGAGGGGTTTCCAACCGCCTTTGTCATGTTCCTGAAACAAGAGTCTGGTTTTCAGAGGGCAGATAAAACCGAAAGGGCGGATGATGAGCGCCGAGACCGAGACACGCAAGTTCAGAACGATTTTCATTTCCGACGTGCATCTTGGATCAAAGGCGGCCAAGGCCGACTTCCTGATCGACTTCCTGCGCTACAACGATGCGGACACCTTCATTCTGGTGGGCGACATCGTGGATGGCTGGCGGCTTAAGCGCAGCTGGCACTGGCCACAGGATTGCAACGACGTTGTCCAGAAGCTCTTGCGCAAGGCGCGCAAGGGCGCCCGCATCATCTACGTCCCCGGTAATCACGACGAGTTCCTTCGCGAATTTCCCGGCACCCATTTCGGCGGCATCGAAGTGGCGATCAACTGGATGCACGAGGCGGCCGATGGCAGAAAGTATCTTGTCATGCATGGCGACGAATTCGACATCGTGGTGCGCAACTACCGCATCCTCGCCTATCTCGGCGACTGGGCCTACGATGCGGCGATCCTGGTCAACCGTGGCCTTGCGGCAGTTCGCCGTCGCCTGGGGCTGCCCTACTGGTCGTTTTCAGCCTGGGCCAAGCTGCAGGTCAAGCACGCGGTGAATTTCATCGGCGAATTCCAGCACTTCGTGGCCGAAGAAGCCCGCAAGCACAAGGCTGACGGGGTGATCTGCGGCCATATTCACCATGCGGTGATGGAGGATATCGAAGGGATTTCCTACATCAATACGGGCGACTGGGTGGAAAGCTGCACGGCCGTGGTCGAGCATTTCGACGGCACGATGGAACTCATCAAATGGTCCCCGGTCGTTGAAGTGGCGCCGGAAGCCAAGATTCTCCAGATTGCCGCCCGCAAGGATGCCGCCGAGGCTGCCTAATACCAACGATCATTGATAGGGACCCATTTGATGGCTCGGAAACGGTCATCCGGGTAGGAGAAGACCGTGAGACGCGATGCTCCTGCATCGGTCGAGGATTTCGACGCCCTCCGGTGGCCGGTTTCCGTGCCACCCCTTCGGGGCCGGGCGCTTTTGCCTCCCGGACGTCGTCGAAAATCCGCGCTGGGCCTTCTGGCCCAGCTGTGGTTTTCTCCTCGCTGGAAACCAAAATCGCTCCGGTCAAATGAGTTCCTATCAATGATCGTTGGTATAAGCCGTTGCCTCAGGAAAACAGCTGCCTGTACTGGATGAAGCCGGATCTGGATGCGATGCGGTCATAGAGTTTCATCGCATCGGTGTTGGTCTCATGCGTCAGCCAGTGAACGCGTGATGCGTCCTTGGCCTTTGCTTCCGCATAGACGAATTCGATCAGCTTGCGGCCGATGCCGCCGCCGCGAATGCATTCTTCCACATAGAGATCCTGCAGATAGACATAGTCGCCAACCGTCCAGCAGGAGCGGTGGAAGATGAAATGCACCATGCCGACGGCGCGTCCGTCCTGAAAGGCAAGAGCCGCAAACATCGGCTCATCAGGGTTCAGGAAGCGCCGCCATGTCACAGCGCTCGTTTCTTCCGGAATATCGGTCTTGTAGAAGCGCTGATAGCCCTTCCAGAGCGGCATCCAGAGTTCGTGATCATGGGAGGTGACGTAGCGGATTTCGATAGTGGCGGACAAGGCGGCTCTCCTGCGTGCATCAAAGGAGAGGCTATTTCAGGCATCCGCACACGTCCAATTCAACTTTCTGCTAGGTCATGCGCGAAGTTGATTTTGACCCTAAACGAATAGCTCCGGGCGTACTTGCATCCGGTGATGCAAGACCTGTCTTATGAACACGCCAGCATCCGAGATGGTGTAATATACGATGTGAGATTGAAACGTGAACCTACGAAGACCGGGGAACAAATGTTCAGCAGCGGGGCCCATCAGAGGGAAGTCGCCAAGAAGTTCAAATGATCGGGCGAGGCCGGAATGATAGGCTCTCGCCTGATACACCCCAAATATCTCGGCAGTGCTGATGACGATGTCCGATATCTGCGTTTGCGCTTTTCTCGAGATCCGATAGCGATCACTCATGTTTGGCAGCGGCCAGCGCGTTCTCCAGAATGTCCGCCATCGTCATGGTGCTCGGACGCGAGCAGTCGTGGTCCTCGAAGCTCTCGCGCAAACGCCGCAATTGCTCGTCTCGCGGCAGGGCGTCCCATGCCGCAATCTCCGCCGGACTCGGCGTCGATTTCGGTCTGACATCAGCATCTGTTTTTTCTATCGTACTCATAAGAAGATTGTAGCAGACAATCCCGCCATCCACCATGTTGCAAATGGACTTCGTCGCACGGTCTGAAACCACTATTTGATCGGGCAGGGAGTCTTAATCTTGTTCTTGACGATGTAAGGCTTCAGCAGCTCCGAATAATATTGCTGGCTTTTTATTCCTAGGCTCTCGATCGCGATACGTTTGCATGTCCGCGCCGACAGTTTTTCGTTCAAACATTCTGCAAATTTGGCGCTTCTTGGGGTTGTCTTTGTGGGTCCACGTGGCGGCTCGCCCATGCTCACCAAAGCCCAGACAAGCGAAAGCCGATAGCTGTCGCTTAACCCGTAGACAAAAGACGCATCCATGACCTGACCAATTACAGGGATTAGATCGGGATCTATATTGTCTTCAGATATAAAGCCATAACGATAAAGCATTAAGAGGCCCAGATAGGAGTACGGCTTTTGACAGTATATTCCGCCTAAAATTTCTGATTTTAATGCGGAAATCTCTGTCTTTCTTGCGCTACTGCCATCGAAGTGAGACAATTCCTCGATCTTTGTTGAAAGCCTCTTGTATTTTTCCGTGATTTTTTCCGCTCTGGGTGCTGTGCTCGAAGCTGCAATACATACTGCAACAATGATTAGTCGAATGGCCGACAGCTTGCCTGCAAAATGTCGCAGCATCACAAATGTCTCACCGCATCCAGCGTGAACTTCGAAACGTTCTCGGGCAGGGCGTCGATATCGAACCAGCCGAATTCGGGGAGCTTCTCCGGCTCCATGACGCGCGGTTCGCCGGTGAAGTCGTCGGTCACATAGATCAGTGACACCCAGTGGTGACCGTCTTGCGGAAAGCGGTTTTCCGAGACGCAGAGAAAGCGGATCGCACCGATTTCAAGCCCGGTTTCTTCCTCGGTCTCGCGACACGCGGCGTCAACACAGGCTTCCATGTGATCGACCTTGCCGCCTGGAATGTTCCAGTGGCCCGCTTCAGGCATCCTCGTGCGGCGGTAGAGCAAAATGGAACGGCCCCGTCTGATGACGAGGCCGACACCCAGTCCCGGAAAATCTATTCCCGGTTGACCCATATTACTTGCTGTTGGCAACGATCAGCATGAATGCCGGGATGTCGTCGCCGAAGCCGACCGGCGTCGGGCCATCATCGTCGTTGCGACGATTGCGGTTGCGGCGGTCGCGGTTGTCATCGTTTGCCGGGTAGGGGCGGCGTTCGCCGCGCTGGGGACGATTGGACTTCTCGACTTCGCTGCGGACGGCTTTGTTCACGGGTGCTTCCTCGATTTCCTTGATCACGGGTTCCGGTTCTACTGCTTCTGCATGAACCGCTTGTGAACGGTTCTGGTTGCGGCCACGCGCTTCCTTGCCGCCCTTTGGACCGCGTTCGCGGCGACCCTTGGAGCGATTATCGTCGCCCTCGGATTCAGGGAGTTGCGGAAGGGCGGAGAGGTCGCCGTCGAGCCATTCGATCTTTTCCGCAATAAGCTTCTCGATGGCATCGAGATACTTGCGGTCGCGAGGGCAGACGAGCGTGAAAGCAGCACCCGAGCGGCCTGCACGTCCCGTGCGGCCAATCCGGTGAACATAGTCTTCAGCGTGAATGGGAATGTCGAAGTTGAAAACATGGCTGACATCGGGGATGTCGAGGCCGCGTGCCGCAACGTCAGAGGCGACGAGCAGCTTGATCTGGTTGTCCTTGAAACCCTGCAGCATCGCCATGCGCGAGCGCTGATCCATGTCGCCATGCAGCGCGCCGACTGAGAAGCCGTGGCGTTCGAGCGAGCGGAACAGATCGGCCACATCCTTCTTGCGGTTGCAGAAGATGATGGCGTTCTTCAGGTCTTCCTGGGCGCGGATAAGATCGCGAAGCTTGGAGCGCTTCTCATAATCCTTCGAGTGGCAGGCGACCAGACGCTGCGTGACCGTCTTGGCGGTCGACGAGCGGGTCGAAACTTCGACACGTTCCGGGTTCTGCAGGAACTGGTCGGCCAGAACCTGGATTTCCTTCGGCATGGTGGCCGAGAAGAAAAGCGTCTGGCGCGTGAACGGGATGAGCTTGGCGATGCGCTCGATATCCGGGATGAAGCCCATGTCGAGCATGCGGTCGGCTTCGTCGATGACGAGGATTTCAACCGCAGACATCAGCAGCTTGCCGCGCTCGAAATGATCGAGCAGGCGGCCGGGCGTTGCGATCAGCACATCTGCGCCGCGCTCGAGCTTGCGTTCCTGATCGTCAAACGAAACACCGCCGATGAGCAGCGCAACGTTGAGCTTGTGGTTCTTTCCATACTTTTCGAAGTTCTCGGCGACCTGAGCAGCAAGTTCGCGCGTCGGTTCGAGAATCAGCGTGCGCGGCATGCGCGCGCGCGCGCGGCCCTTTTCGAGCAGCGTCAGCATCGGCAGAACGAAGCTTGCCGTCTTGCCCGTCCCCGTCTGGGCAATGCCCAGAATGTCGCGCCGTTCCAGCGCGCGCGGGATCGCACCCGCCTGAATAGGGGTTGGAATCGTGTACCCGGCGTCGGTGACTGCGGATACAACTTTCGGGCTCAAGCCAAGGTCAGCAAATGTGGTCAATTGAAGAGATGATTCCGTTCGGTTCCGGAGAACTCAGGTTAATCGGCAGCGAATGCATGCGATGATGCGGGGCGGAATAGGCTCAAACCGGCGCAAAGTCAAGTTTTTCAGGGTTTTTGCTGCCGTAACGTAAAGATTTCTCAACGCTTCGACAGAATTGTCACGCCAGCACCCGCCATCAGCGCCCCTGCGCTTCGGTTGAGCCACCGCAGAACCGCGGGCTTTGTCGCGACCGCCCGTGTCTTGAGAGCAAGGCCGCAATAGGTCCCGATAACGATGGCCTCGACCAGCGAGACGACAATGACGAGTAAAGTAAACCCTGCAAGACCAACATCGGCGTGCGCCACGTTGGGCAGGATTGCGAGGTAGAAAAGCGGCATCTTTGGATTGCCAAGGTTGAGGGCGAAGCCAGTCATATAGGTTCCAGCCAGGGACCGCCGTCCCGGTGCTGATAGCGGGCGCTGCTCCGTTGCGGGTTCCGGCGCGGACCTCCAAAGCGCGATCCCCATCCAGATCAGATAGAGCGCGCCTATTTTACGGATGATGCTCATGAAAGGCGCAAGCGTTTCTGCGGCATAACTGAGCCCGGCGATGCCGAGCGACAGGAAAACCATTATCCCCGTTACCGTTCCAAGACCGTAGGCAATGCCTGCTCGCGGGCCTTGCGTGATCGTCTTCGAGAAGATCGTGAAATTATCCGGGCCGGGACTGGCCGCGAAGACGAAGAATGCGAGGGCGAATCCGATTAGTGTCGCAGCGTTCATGATCGACTCCGGTTGAACCGGAGTTGCACTCTCATTCAACAATGAACCGGCGTCAAAAGGCCCAAGGGTCTCACTGTTGCATCAGAGAAGCGGATTGAGCTTCAGCCCTGCGTTGAGGAAGCCCGAGGGATCGATTGCCACGCCGTTGCGGCGGACTTCATAGTGCAGATGCGGTCCGGTTGAGCGGCCCGTGCTACCGACCTTGCCGATTTCCTCGCCCGTCTCGACCTTCTGACCGATATGCACGAGGATTGCTGACAGGTGACCGTAGCGAGTCGAAATGCCGTTGCCATGGTCGATCTCGACCATATTGCCGTAGCCGTTGGACGGACCTGCGGAGACGACTGTCCCTGCGCCCGTCGAGCGGGCCGGGTCGCCGGTGTGACCCTGAAAGTCAATGCCGGGATGAAGGGCAAGCGTACCGAGGAATGGATCCTTGCGATAGCCGAAGCCACTCGTTTCGAACGCACCCGGGATCGGGTTGCCGAACGGATACTGCATTGCCTGGCTCCTGATCTGTTCCAGACGCTGGATCGAGAGATCGAGCTGGTTCAGGGTCAGGTCGAACTTGTCGTTCGAGGGCTGGTTCACCGGAATATACGGGCCGCCCATGTTCTCGTTTTCCTGGGCTTCATCCTTGGGCATGATGCCGGTGCGCGCCAGAATGCGGGAGATTTCGTCGGCCTTCTTGTCTGCGCCGAGACGCAGGTTTTCGATTTTGGCGATCTGGTCCTGTTCGATCGACTTCAGGGAGCGCGTCACGTTGGTGAAGATGCGGTCGGCACGGTTGGCAGGCGATTCGTTCGTCGGCAGGAAGCCCAGCGAATGGGTCGTCATCGGATCGACGGCTGCAACCTTCTGGTCGGTTCCCAGAAGTGCATCGAACGGTGAGCCGGATGCATCGGCGTGCTTGTCGTCGGTTGAGGGTTTCGGTGCAGGCACCGGGATTTCGGGCTGGATCGCGCCGGCGTCCTGTGCGCGTTCGACGAGATCATTGAGGCGGCCGTGAAGATCGGTGAGGGCGGTTTGCCGCTCCATCAGCTTTTCGACCTTCTTCTCGACGACCTGCTGGTCAAGCAACTGACGCGATGTGACGCGATCGACCTGCGCGCGCAATGCTGCGATCCGGTCTTCATAATCGTGCTGGATGCGCGCCTGCCGGGCAATGGACGCGCCCAGAAGGTCGTCGCGCAGAACCAGATAGGTCGTCGCTGCAAAATAACCCGTCGTCATGGCGGCGACGCACGAAATCGCTGCCGCCGTCATCCATGGCTTGATTGTCAGGTGACGTACCTTGTTGCCGCTGGCGAGGATGAGAACGTGCTCTTTCCTCCGCTTTGCAAAGACGCTTTTTCCTGCTTCGCTGGCCAAGTGGCTACCCCTAACCGCAATTGTTTCAGCTTTGATCGCAGCAATTACAACTGGTTAAGGTTAATAAATGGTTTTGAAATGCCGTTTTGCCGCTTTCAGGCTGAACTAATTGCCGTCAAAGACCTGTAAAACGAAGGGGTTAGCCCGGCTTCGGCGCGTGCGATATCATTGAAGGGCGCTTTCAACGGTCCGCGGAAATTTGCCCTGACGAGCGCCTGGAACGTGGCAGCTGGGTCCTTGCGATTCCGTGCGCACAGAAAGCGGAACCACTTCGCACCAATAGCGACGTGGCCTTTCTCGTCGTTGTAGATGACATCAAGCACCTCGGCGCTTTCGATGTCACCGATTTCGCGCATTTTCTCCTGCAGCGACGGCGTCACGTCGAGCCCGCGTGCCTCCAGGATGAGAGGGACGACGGCAAGGCGTGCCGTCAGATCGTTGCGTGTATCGTGTGCCGCCTGCCAGAGGCCATCATGGGCGGGCAGGTCACCATAATCCGCACCGAGCGCCTTCAGGCGTCCGCGGATGAGATTGAAGTGTTTGGATTCCTCGAATGCGACCTGCATCCAGCCATCGAAAAACGAACGTGGAACAGGCTCTGCGGCGAATCGCGCGACAATGTCGAGCGCGAGATCGACCGCGTTGAGCTCGATGTGCGCGAGCGCGTGAAGGAGCGCCACTCGGCCCCTGGGGGAGGCAATGTTGCGACGCTTGACCTGCTGCGGCGGAACCAAAACCGGTTTTGCCGGGCGGCCCGGTCTGTCCGGCAGGGCGGGATCGGAAGGCGATCTCAGCGAGAGCCGCCTTTCGAACCAGAGCTCGGCCGCATGAGAGGCCAGTCCGGTCTTCTGATCGAGATCAGGCGACCGGACGGCTGTGATGGCGGCTTGCCTCAGCGACTGGAACCCGGGAGGCATCAGGCTGCGGACTTGACGTAAGCGAGAACCTCTTCGGCATGACCGTCGACCTTCACAGAAGGCCAGATCTTTTCGATTCGTCCGTTCGCATCGATGACGACCGTCGTGCGGACGACCCCCATGTATTTGCGCCCGTACATCGACTTTTCCTGCCACACGCCAAATTTCGTCAGCGTTTCAGTGGCTTCGTCGGAAATCAGCGGAACCGTAAGCTCCTGCTTGGTCACGAAGTTCTTGTGCTTCTTGATGCTATCCGGCGACATGCCGAAAACCTGGGCGCCAGCGGCTTCGAAATCGCCCTTGAGGCGGCTGAAGTCCTTTGCCTCCAGCGTGCAGCCGTCGGTGTTGTCCTTTGGATAGAAGAAGAGAACGATTTTCTTGCCACGCAGCGTGGCGAGCGACACGGTTTCGCCGTTGTCTGAAGGCAGTTGGAAGTCCGGCGCAGCATCGCCGACTTTAAGTTCTGTCGTCATCGGTGCAATCCCTCGTGCAAGACATTGTTATTCGACCCACGGTATATAGGCGTCGGGGGAATCGCGACAAGGGAAGATGTCCATCGCGGACATCGCAGGCTTCTGTATTCGGTTCGTCATGCTGGTCAAACTGGGGACAGACAGCCAAATGAGCAACGGATGCGACGCGATTGCCGGGGTGAAGGGTGGAAACCATGGGCTGCTTGCAGCATATTCTGGCCGCATTGTCGTAAGAATGCCGAACTGACCAACGGCAACAGGGAGACGTTCCTCGCATGGCGGAAGACCGCGGCGAAAATGCCGACCTGCGCGCGCAGGAGATGACGGACGATGCTGCGCCGGTCGCTGCGGCGTCGCCCAAGCCTGCACGACGCCGCAAGAGCGCGCTGCGCCGGGTCGTCGTCTCGTTCGTAAGGCTCTGCATTTTCATCGGTCTTTGCGCCGGCGCTTTTTACTACGCCATTGAGCAGGGATACCTCGACGCGGCGCTGAGACGCGAGGCGGAAGTGATCCTGTCGCGTGCCATTGGCGCTGAGCATTATGAAGCCACGGTCGCCGCAACAAGCCTGCGCTTCAACAGACAAGGCCAGCTGGCACTTGATGTGCGCGGCGTGTCACTGCGGCCATCTGCCGGTGGTGGCGAGGTGTTTCGCGCGGGCCGCGTGCAAATCGCGCTCGAGACGGGCCAGCTGCTCACGGGGCAGGTGAAGGCCTCGTCGATCAATATCGATGGGACAGGGATCAATTTCGATGCCATGCCGATTTCCAAAGGTGTTGCTGCCTTCCGCATCGATGCCATACCGGGCTTGCTGGAGCGATCCTTTTCGGCGCTTGACCTTTTTGACGATGCTGCCCGCAAGGGCGATGTGACGGAACTCGCCCTGTCGGGGCTGAGTTTCGACATGCCGGCACAGCAAAACCGGCATGTGCCCGTCGATATCCAGAAAGTGACGCTTCGGCGCAATGCCGACGGCAACCTGACGATCAATGGAAACGTTTCGATTGATGGGCAGCCCGGCATTTTCGACGTTTCGGCCAAGCGAGGCGAATTCGGCTTCGAGGCGCTATCGGTCAATATCGGCAGCCTCAACATTCGGCCCTTCGTTCTCATGCGCAGCCGTCAGGGTGTGCCGTTCACGGGGCTCGACGGTGACCTGTCGGTGCGGCTGGAGGCCAAGGGTGGCGCCAGCCAGAAGCCGGCGCTGAGGATCGGTCTGTCCCTGTCACGGGCGGCCTTTTATGGCGAAGCGGAATCATCCGCCGTCACGCGCGGGGAGGTTTCCGCGCATTATGATTTCAGCGCCAACAAGATCGAGGTGGAGCCGTCCGCGCTCGAATTTGGCGACACACGCGTGCCGTTCACTGCGGGCTTTATTGACATGGACCGGCTGAACAAGCCGGAAAAACGTGGCATCGGGATCGATCTGCTCATCCAGGGCGGTCATGCGGCACCTGCCAACCTGGGCGACTCGCCTGTCGATTTCGAGGGCAAGGCGTTCGGGACGTTCTACCCCGATACGCTTGAACTTCAGGCGCCGGATCTCCTGATTGCCTCGACGGCGGGTGTGATCGGCGGGTCCTTGTCGCTCAAGTTCAGGGCTCCGCCATCGCCGGGGATGGTTGGCCACTCGCCCGAGGTGAGCCTTGGTCTTTTCACGCAGAATGTGCAGGCCAATGCCATCCGCGCGCTCTGGCCCTTCTGGATGGGCGCCAAGGGGCGAAGCTGGGTCTATGGCAATCTGTTCGGCGGGACCATCACCAATGGCTCGCTTGCACTCTTCCTGCCGGCGGGGATCCTGCCAACCTATCCTGAAGATCACATCCAGCTCGACGAAAACCAGCTCAAGATCAAGTTCGACATCGCCGACGCGCGTGTGACGCTGGCGGGCGACATTCCGCCGATGCGCGATTCCATTGCGCATTTCGAGATGAACGGGGAGCATATCCGGGTCGATATCGCCAAGGGGGCGGCCTTTTTCCCGTCCGGGCGGACGATCGACATCGATGGCGGTTCTTTTGAAATCGCCAATGTTTCGCAGCCGCCGGCGATGATGACCTCGAATTTCAAGCTGAGCGGCGAGGCCGCAGCCCTTGTAGAATTGACGACCTATCGGCCGATTTCGTCGCTTCAGGGGATCGGCTTCAAGCCGGAGGATTTCAAGGGCAGCGCATCTGTTGCACTGCGCGCAAACTTCCCGCTCGGGGTCAGCCCGAATGCGCCCAAACCCGTTTGGACCGGCACCCTTCAATTGAAGGATGTGTCCATCTCCAAACCTTTCGGCGGGCGAACGATATCTGGTGTGACCGGTGAAATGAAGCTTAACCCCCTGTCCGCAAGCCTGGAGGCAGATGCCAAGGTTGACGGCGTTCCCCTCCACATCAGCATGATCCAGCCGCTGAACAGCGACAGCCATCAGAAGGCACAAAGGCGCGTTTCGGGTTCTGTCGATGCCGGGAAACTTGCAGTGCTCGCGCCCGGGATCGAGAACATCATTTCCGGATCCGTTGATCTCGACATGGAGTTGCTGGCCGATGGCGGGCAGTCGGTCAAGGCTGATCTTGCGGCGGCCCGGCTTTCGGTTCCCTGGGCGGGTTGGGAAAAAGGTGTCGGCGTTGCGGCCAAGGTGTCCTTCACCTCGCACCAGACGGGTGGCGCATTCGCCATCTCCGACTTCACACTCGCGGGTGAGGACTTCGGTGTCGCCGGCAGCATTTCCGCCGACAAGAACGGGCTGGCATCGGCCGAGTTCTCCAAGGTCAAGCTCGCGCCCACCGATGATCTTTCCATGACCATCACCCGCGAGGGCAAGCGCTACAAGATTTCGGCATCCGGCAAGTCTGCGGATGTTCGCGGGTTGCTGGCCAAGCTCAAGTCCATGTCGTCGTCGGACACGAGCAACAATCTTGATGTGTCGGTCTCGGCCAAGCTCAAGGTCGTGAACGGTTTCAATGGCGAGGTTCTGAAGAATGTCGATGCGGTCTACGCTGTCACCGGCGGCAAGCCGGTGGCGGTCAAGCTGACGGCGGTGACCGGGGGCGATCAAGCCATTGTTGCCAAGCTTTCGGCAGACGTCGGCGGCAAGCGCTCCATCGACATGACTGCGACGGACGCAGGTTCGTTCATTCGCTTTGCCGGGCTCTACCAGAACATGCGGGGCGGACTGCTGAACTTCAAGATCCGGTATATTTCCGGAGGCGTCTGGCAAGGCGTGGCCGATGTGCGCGACTTCCAGCTCGTCAACGAAGACCGCCTGCAGCAGATCGTTTCGACGAAGACCGGCAAGGACGGGAAGAGCCTCAACGAAGCGGTCAAGCGCAACATCGATGTCAGCAGCCAGAAGTTTTCGCGCGGTTATGCCCGGATCCTCATCGATGGCGATACGGCAAGCCTCGAGAACGGCGTCGTGCGCGGCGATCAGGTGGGTGCTACCTTCCAGGGCGTGCTGCGCGACGGCAATGGCAACATGAACATGACCGGCACCTTCATGCCGGCCTACGGCCTCAACCGCCTTTTTGCCGAGCTTCCGGTGATTGGCCTCATTCTCGGGAATGGCAAGGATCGCGGCCTGATCGGCATCACGTTCAGGCTTTCGGGCCCCGCAGACGGTCCGAAGCTCGAGATCAACCCGCTGTCGCTGATTGCGCCGGGCGTCTTCCGCAACATCTTCGAATTCCAATGAAAAAGCGGGCGTGATGCCCGCTTTTGAAATGCTTGATTTTTTGAGTGAGGCCGCTTATTCCGGGCGCACCAGAATGTGCTTCTTCTTGCCAAGCGACAGCTTGATCACGCCGTCGGCGGTCAATTCTCTGCTGCCGATGAGCTTGCGCTCGTCGGTAACCGTCTGGTCGTTGATGCGCACGGCGCCGCCCTGAACGTGGCGACGCGCTTCCCCGTTGGAGCCCGCAAGGCCGGCCTTGACGAAAAGGGCGAGGACGCCGATCCCCGCATCGAGCTCAGCCTTGGCCACACTGATCGAGGGCAGGTTGTCGGAGAGTGCCCCTTCCTCAAAGGTCTTGCGCGCAGTTTCTGCAGCTTCTTCGGCCGCTGCGCGACCGTGGAGCATGGCGGTCACTTCGGTCGCAAGGATCTTCTTGGCGTCGTTGATTTCCGAACCGCCGAGCGCTGCCAGGCGCGCGATCTCATCCATAGGAAGCGTCGTGTAGAGCTTGAGGAAGCGCGAGACGTCGTCGTCTTCCGTGTTGCGCCAGTACTGCCAGAAATCATAGGCCGACAAGAGGTCGGGATTGAGCCAGATGGCACCATTGGCGGACTTGCCCATCTTGGCGCCCGACGAGGTGGTCAGAAGCGGCGAGGTCAGCGCATAGAGCTGCTTTGTCCCCATGCGGTGACCGAGGTCGATGCCGTTGACGATGTTGCCCCACTGGTCCGATCCGCCCATCTGCAGGCGGCAATCGTAGCGCTTGGCAAGCTCGACGAAGTCGTAGGCCTGCAGGATCATGTAGTTGAATTCGAGGAAGGAGAGCGACTGCTCGCGATCAAGACGCGTCTTCACGCTGTCAAAGGAGAGCATGCGGTTGACCGAGAAGTGCCGGCCGACATCGCGCAGGAATTCGAGATAGTTCAGCTTGCGCAGCCAGTCGGCATTGTTGATCATCATCGCATCCTTGGGGCCCTCGCCATAGGCGAGATAGTGCGAGAAGACCTTCTTGATCGATGCGATGTTGTTCTCGATGACCTCGATGGTCATCAGCTGTCGCGCCTCTTCCTTGAAGGAGGGATCGCCCACCATGCCGGTGCCGCCGCCCATCAGCGAAATCGGCCGGTGACCGGTCTTCTGGAACCAATGCAGCATCATGATCTGGATCAGCGATCCCGCGTGCAGGCTCGATGCGGTCGGATCATAACCGATATAGGCGGTCACGGTTTCCTTGGCGAGAAGATCATCGAGGCCGCTTTCATCGGAGATCTGATGAATGAAGCCGCGTTCCGAAAGGGTGCGCAGGAAATCGGATTTGAAGCCGGACATTGGGAACTCTCTCTGACATGCCGATAGACGTATTGTGGCCGCGCCTTTAGCATTGTTTTTTCAAGATTGCACACGATTCTGGCGTTGGAATGCGCAATCGCCGGCGGGGAATGAGACATGAGCGAAATCCTCAGCGCCATCGGGTTGATGAGCGGGACCTCACTCGACGGTATCGATATTGCGCAGGTGCTGACCGATGGGGAAGGCCATGTGGAGCGCGGCCCATCGATGGAGGTCGCCTATGACCCAGCGTTCCGGCGCCGCCTGCAACAGGGACTGGAGGATGCGAAGGCGATCAAAGTTCGCACCGAGCGACCCGGCGAGCTTACGGCGCTGGAGCGCGATCTGACGTTGCGTCATGCAGCGGCGGTCGGAAAATTCCGGCAGGCCTATCCGAACGTAAAGGCCGATGTCATCGGCTTTCACGGCCAGACCGTGCTGCACCGGCCGAAACAGGCCCTGACAGTTCAGGTCGGCGACGGTCTTTCGCTGGCTAAGGAAACGGGAGTTCCGGTCGTTTACGACATGCGTGCCAATGACATGGTGCACGGCGGCGAGGGTGCGCCACTTGTTCCGGTCTATCACGCGGCACTTGCAAGCGGCCTGCCGCGGGCGGATTTCCCGGTGGTCTTCGTCAATATAGGCGGGATATCAAACCTTACCTATATCGGCCGGGATGGTGAGATCGTTGCCTTTGACAGCGGTCCCGGCAATACGCTCATCGATCAATGGGTGGAGGTTGAGGCGGGCATTCCCTTCGATCAGGGCGGGGCGATCGCGTCCGAGGGGCATGTTCTGGCGTCGCTCGCCGCACGCTATCTCGACCATCCGTTTTTTACCGATGCGAAGCGGCAGTCGCTCGACCGCAACGACTTCCGTCCACCGGAAAGCGGAGAGGCCGGTCTCCACGACGGCGCGCGCACGCTCGCTCACGTTACGGCAGCCGCCATTCTCAAATCTGCCCGGCATCTGCCGCAGCGGCCAAAACACTATGTCATTTGCGGAGGGGGCCGTCTCAACCGGACGATCATGAATGATCTGGCAAGGATGGCGGCGGAAGAGGGGGCGAGGGTCAGCACGGCCGACGACCTCGGTTTCAACGGATCGAGCATGGAGGCGGAAGCCTGGGCCTATCTCGCCGTGCGTTCGCTGAAAGGTCTGGCACTGACACATCCGGGGACAACCGGGGTTCGCATGCCGGTCACGGGCGGCGTTTTGGCGAAACCGTGACGAAACTGTATTGATTGCAGGAGTTCAGCGAGACGAATTCAGCCGGACAATGCCCGGCTGAACAAGAGTATGTTTATGCGCCCATATGCGCTCAATCGCCGCCGCTGTGGCCGGAATGTCCGCCGTCATGGCCGGAACCCTGCGAGCCGCTGCTGGAACTGCTGCTTGAGCTACTGCTGGAGTGACTGCTTTCATGGCTGGCGGCGCTGGCAGTGTGGTGGCTCGCGTCCTCCGAAGCGTCGTTGTCGTCGGCGACATTGACGCCATTGTTGTCGTTTGCCTCGGCAGCATTGTCATGCTTCCTGGTCTCATTCGAAGCATGGTGGCGCTTTTCAGTGGCGTCATGCCCCTTGGATGTCCCGAACAGGGCTTCAAACAATGTCCGCTGTGCATGGGCTGCTGTCGTTGTTGAAATCAACATGGCGGCACTGGCTACCAAAAGATATTTGCGCATCGTTGTTCCTCCGCTTTTCAAATCAGGATTTGGTATGAGCAATAACAGCGGCATCAGGGTGTGGGCTCAAAGCTTACAGGGACCTGACCGTAAGATGACAGACTGCAATGTCGGCCTTGCCGAAAGCATATCGGCTGACGTGAAAAGACAAGTCTTGAGCAAGAATTAGTGCCGGAATTCAATATTGTAACGAGAGTGCAGAAAACGAAGGCCGGATAGTCCGGCCTTCGCGATTTTGATGGTTGAAATCACTCGGCTTGCTGATCCTTGATTGCAACCGGCTTGCCGGTCTTCTCGGCGACCATCATGCTGAGCAGCATTTCGACCAGACCATTCGCACCGCCCTTGCCATCGCCGGAGCCGACCTGGATCTGAGGAACCAGCGGCAGCTTGCCGTTTTCAATTGCCTCTGCAAAGCGCATCAGCACCTGCGAGTTCAACTGGTAGTCCGGGCCACCGAAGGCCGCGACCTTCTTTTCGGTGGCTTCAGCTTCTGCAAGACCGATGGCGCGCGTCTTTTCAGCGTCAGCAAGACCCGTCACCTTGATGCGCTCGGCGTCAGCCTGGGCGACGTACTTGATGCGGTCGGCTTCACCCTGACCGGAAAGCTTCTGCCGTTCGGCTTCGGCGCGGGCCTGCACCTGGATCGTCTCGGCTTCCTGACGGGTGAGCGCCAGTTTTGCCTTGCCCTCGTTCTCGCTGACCTCGATGGCGAGCGCCGAGGAGGTGATGCGGGCCTGCTGTTCGGCCAGAGCCTGCTTTTCGCGCAGCGTGCGTTCCTGCACGGCTGCGATTTCCTGCAGCTTGTAGGTCTCGACCTTTTCGACTGCGATCTGACGCTCACGCAGCTGAACGAGGATCGTCTCGATGGCCGTCTGGCCTGGTTCTGCACGTGGCGTACCAATCAGCACTTCCTGGAGTTCCAGCGAATAGGATGCGAACTTGGCGCGCATTTCCTCGCCGGAGCGCGCCTGGATTTCATTGCGCTCCTGCAGCAGCTGGATCAGCGTCTTCGTCTGCGCAATGTTCTTGAAATAGGCCGACACCATCGGATCGAGCGTCTGCTCGACGAGCTTCTTGATGTCACCGAAACGCTGCACAACCATCGGCGCCTTCATGTAGTCGATATGCACGACCACGGAGAGCGGCAGGACCGGTTCGAACGCATCGCGGGTGATGAGGCTCACTTCCGAGAGGTTTTCATCGAGGCGATGTTCGCCGGACTGGTCGCTCGTCCACTTGAGAACGAAGTTGGTCGTCGGCACTTTCACGATATTGCCCGCATAGGTGTTGAAGGCATATTTGCCCGGCAGAAGCGGGGTAGACCAGACGCCGCGCGAGCCGCGTTCCACCAGCTCGCCATGGCGGTAGCCTTCGCCCGAGATATCGATGCTGGCACGGCCGGTATAGGAGACCACGACGCCGACCGTGCCCACCTCGATGATCGTCTTCTGCACCAGTTCGACGGTGGCGAAGAGACGGTTCAGATAGTAGGAGCCGTCTGCCAGAACCTGCAGCTGACGACCGCGATAGCCACCGGCATCAAGGAACTTCTCCGGATCCTGGAAGTTGTTGTGAAAGAGCGGGTTCTTTGGATCGTTGGCAACCGTCGGCGCAATGATCTCGCCATCGGGCAGCGCCGGGCCGTCATGGACGGTGACAATGCCGATGAGGTCATCGGAGTCCTTGATGACGACGGGCTGGAAGCCCTGTCTTTCGGCAATCAGGTCTGCCATCTCCTGAAACAGCGCGGTTTCGGATGTCGACATGTTGATCGCATAGGTGCGCTGAGCCGTCAGCACGACGAACTGGGCGAGGTTGATGGCATAGGTGCCTTCGCGCAGGATCTTGCGCTGCGGGCCCTTCTGGCCACCCTTTTCAAGAAAGGCGCGGGCATCCTGGAAGTCGTCGGCTACCGTGTTCGACGCCAGAGTCTGGGTCGGCGGCAGGGCGCTGCCGTCGCGGGCAAACACGTAGCCGATCTGACCCTGCGGGATCGTCACAAGATTTGCCTTGTGCAGGCTGTACTGGAACGGCATGAAGAAGTGCAGGCCGCCGCGCACGGTGTCAGGCTGGAAGCCTGCCTCACCGTTGAGTGCAATAAAGCCGCTATCGACCGAGCCCCGGAAGCTCCAGAGCTTTTCGAGAATGCCAATGCGATCATTGGCGATGTAGCGGACCGCGCCGCTCATGCGGAGCACGATCAGAAAGACGATAACGGCTGCGGCGATCCAGATGATCGTCCAGTCGTTGCTGGTGAGCGAAGAATAGTTGTCCATAAGCTCTCTCTGGTGAATGCCGGGCGCAATTCGGGCTTGACCCGGCGTGTGTGAGGGGTTGCGGACACGGTTTTCCCTCACGCGCTAAGCGCATGGGTATTATCCGTGCCGGTATTTTTGGAGATTGTGTTTTTGAGCTTCAGCCCCGTCAGGGCAGGATGCTTGCCGAATACCAGCTTTTTGAAAGGCGCTGGGCCGGCCTTGGGGTCATCGCTGAGGAATCCGTTCCAATGGTTGACGAGGGAAATATAGACGTTTCGCCCATAGGTTTAAATGGGCGTCTGTTTAAAATCGGATAATGATATGATTCAAAAAGGATTAATCGACATTTTTGTTGGCGGGCTCGATGCAACCATGGCGGCTGAATTCACACGGGGAGGGCCTTTGCAAAGGCCTCGCCGTCCCTGAGGCCGAGTTCATAGGCATGCCTCAGTCCATCCGGATCGCGGATGGTGAAATTGTTGACCGTGATCGGCTGGGAGGGGCTGACGATGATCCGGTTGGGTGCGGCCGGCGGAACGCGGCCGTAGCGCGTGGTCAACAGGAGCGTCCTGCCACCTTTTGCTTCCGTTTCCTGCAACCTGATCAACGGTGGATTGTCCACAAGGCCGCCGTCAAGGCAAAGACGGCCATTGACGCGGCCAACACGCATGAAAGGCGGTACGGAGGAGGTGCCGAGGATGGCGTCAACGAGATCGCGCGCTGTCACCATGTCATGCGTCGATACCCAGGAGGGGGTGAGGCCAAGATGACGCGCAGCGCTCGAATGGGCGCCGCCCGTCAGGCGTTTTTCCAGCTGGTAGGCCATGATCGAGCCGAGCGCTGCCACCGAAGCGGGCATCCAGGCCGGAGGATGCGCAAGCTGCATGAGGATCGGCGGCTTGTCTTTCAGCTGTTCGACGTCGGCATCTTTGAACATCTGGAGCAGGAACTGCTCGAAGAGATTGCCGACGACAAAGGGAGATTTTCCGCGCCTGATGTTGGCCCACTCGACATCAGGCAGGCCGCGCGACGCAAAGGCGATCGCAGCCTCGCGGACCTCTCGCGCCTTGCCGGCTATGTTCATGGCACAGTGATACGCGCCGGCCGAAACGGTCACGTAGTAGCGCGGCGATTGCGGATGCGTTCCGTTGAAGGCTTCCCAGAAGCCGGATTGCCAGTAGCAGCGATTTCCACCCCCGGCAAAGCCGATGGCGTCGAACTGAATGGATGAAGACATCGTCTGATGCGCCTGATTGACGAAGACGTAAAGGGAAGGCCAATCAGAGCAAGCGGGATGGGGTTTGTCAATGTGGAGTGGGAGACGTTATGTGCGAAGAAGCGCGAGGGCTTCTTCCCTAAGACCTCGACCTTTTTCCTGCATTTCGCGGAACAGCAGATAGGCGTCGTATTCGGCAGCCATATGGCTGGTGGCTTCCTCAAGCAGGACGCTCACGTCTACCCCCTTCAGGATCGCGATGGCCTTCAGCTTTTCCTCAACGTCCGGAGATACTTTCACTGTGATGGCATTCATGGTTTCACGAACTCCAGAAAATCTCTTGCGTTGAGGATCTTGACCTGTGGGAATTTAAGATCCTGGAACGCGAAGTCCCGCAAGTTTTCAGTCACTATAATAGGCGCGTTGGACGAGATTGCCAATTCAATAAGATGGTTGTCGGCTTCGTCTCGCAAATTCGGCCGCCATTTGAAGTGAACCTCTCTCCACTCGCAAACGGAAGAAAAAGCCAGCAAGAGCTTTCGGCGTTGTTCATAGTTAAATCGTGCGTTCTTGAATACGGCTTCTCTGCCGATCAGGTCGGTGTATTCAAGTAGCAGCGTTGAACTGAGTTGTGGAGCCAACCGTTCCTGGATGCATGCCTCGATCACTTTTGAGGCCGGGCCGCGACCGATACAAGCGCCTATGAAGACATTTGTATCGACCACGATCCGCATATCGCTTTACCGGACACGCTTGGAGGCCGGTTCGGGGACCAGTTCGCCCGCCAGACGACGGTCGAGGTAATCCTCGCATTCCGACATCAGAGGCTCCATCTGGCTGGAGAAGAAGTGGTTCGCACCGGGGATCGTCTTGTGCGTGATCAGGATGCCCTTCTGGGCCTTCAGCTTTTCGACCAGACCATTGACGTCCTTTTCAGGCGCAACGCGATCGGCATCGCCTGATACGATCAGGCCGGATGACGGGCATGGCGCGAGGAACGAGAAATCATAGATGTTCGGCTGCGGGGCAACCGAAATGAAGCCTTCGATTTCCGGGCGGCGCATCAGGAGCTGCATGCCGATCCACGCACCGAACGAATAGCCGGCGACCCAGCAGTTCTTCGAATCGGTGTGCATGGACTGCACCCAGTCGAGCGCGGAGGCAGCATCCGACAGCTCGCCCGCGCCATGGTCGAATTCGCCCTGGCTACGTCCGATGCCGCGGAAATTGAAGCGGAGAGTGGTGAAACCGCGCTTCTGGAACATATAGAAGAGCTGGTAGACGATCTGGTTGTTCATCGTGCCGCCAAACTGCGGATGCGGATGAAGAATGATCGCGATCGGGGCGTTCTTTTCCTTGGACGGCTGGTAGCGGCCTTCAAGCCGGCCCGCAGGGCCATTGAAAATGATTTCGGGCATTTTATCTCCGGTATGTTCCCGGTTCATATGGCCTGAAAAGCCCCGCTTTGTACTTGACGAAAGCGGTCAGCTTTTCTAAAGCTTGTTTAGAACCATTCGAAAGTCGGGCATGCCCGCTTCCCTATGGGGAAGTCTCTTAAGACAAGCGAGCCCGAAAATTCAAGAAAAATGCGAGGCCTGACGAAATGGCTTCGCGGTAGTTCAGCAACGATGTCAAGAAAGCGCACATATCTGGACTGGAATGCGACCGCGCCGCTGCTTGATTGCGCGCGCGATGCTGTTGTTTCCGCTCTTGCGCTTCCGGGCAACGCATCCTCGGTTCATGTCGAGGGCCGGGCGGCCCGCGCGTTGATCGATCGTGCCCGGGATGCGGTTGCGCGGCTTGTCGGCGCGAAGGCGGCGAATGTGACATTCGTTTCTGGTGCGACCGAAGCCGCCAACATGGTGCTGACGCCGGATTTCAGGATGGGGCGCTCGTCCCTGAAGGTTTTAAAGCTTTATGTATCCGCGATCGAACATCCCGCGGTGCGCGAGGGTGGCCGGTTCGGCCGCGCCGATGTCGTGACGTTTCCAGTGACACAGAACGGCATTGTCGATCTGGATGCGCTTGAGCGGCTGCTTGTCGCCCACGATGCCGCGCCCGGCTTGCCTATGGTCGCGCTGATGCTGGCCAACAACGAGACCGGCATTCTCCAGCCGGTGGCCGAGGTTGCCCGCATCGTGCGCCGCGCTGGCGGTATCCTCGTCTGCGACGCCGTGCAGGCCGCTGGTCGCGTTGCCGTTGACATGGAAGCGCTGGACGCCGATTTTCTCATTCTGTCTGCCCACAAGCTGGGCGGTCCCAAGGGTGCCGGTGCGCTCATCTCGCGTGGCGAGGTCATGATGCCCGCGCCGCTCATTCGTGGCGGCGGACACGAGAAGGGTCACCGCGCGGGGACGGAGAATATCGCTGCGATTGCGGGCTTTGGCGCAGCAGCCGCATTTCACGCCGAGGGCCTTGATGCCCGTATGGCGGATCTCCAATTGAAGCGTGACCGGTTTGAAGCGGCCATTTCTGAAATGTGCCCGGATGTCATCATCCATGGGCGGGCTGGTCCGCGTATTGCAAACACGAGCTTCTTTAGCGTGCCGGGACTGAAATCCGAGACGGGCCAGATCGCGTTTGATCTGGAGGGCATTGCCCTTTCGGCGGGATCGGCCTGCTCCTCCGGCAAGGTCGGCGAGAGCCACGTTCTGACGGCCATGGGCTTTGACGCAAAGACTGGTGGACTGCGCGTTTCACTCGGGACGGGTACGACGGAAGACGATATAGAGGCGGCAATCGCAGCCTTTGGAAAAGTGTTGGGACGGCTGAACCGGCAGGTGACGGCCGCCTGAATTGATAAAGCGCAAATTGACTTGCGGAACCGTGGCAATCGCTGCAAAAGGTCCCGTGAATTGCAAGATGCAAGACAAGCCGCCGGTTCTTGACCCGGCGAGATTGGAGAGCAAGACATGGTAGCCGTTCAGGAAACCATCGACCAGGTCCGCAAGATCGATGTGGACCAGTACAAGTACGGGTTCGAGACGACCATCGAAACCGACAAGGCCCCGAAAGGTCTTTCGGAAGATATCGTCCGTTTCATCTCTGCCAAGAAGCAGGAGCCGGAATGGATGCTGGAATGGCGTCTGGAGGCCTATCGCCGCTGGCTGACGATGGAAGAGCCGACCTGGGCGCGCGTCAACTATCCGAAGATCGACTTCAACGACATCTATTATTATGCCGCGCCGAAATCGGCGTCTGGCCCGAAGTCGCTGGACGAGGTCGATCCGGAGCTTTTGAAGACCTACGAAAAGCTTGGCATTCCGCTGCGGGAGCAGGAGCTTCTGGCTGGCGTGAAGACCTCGAAGATCGCCGTCGATGCCGTTTTCGACAGCGTCTCGGTCGTCACCACCTTCAAGGAAGAGCTGAAGAAGGCCGGCGTGATCTTCATGTCGATCTCGGAAGCGATCCGCGAGTATCCCGATCTGGTCAAGCAGTATCTGGGTTCGGTGGTTCCGGTCACCGACAACTATTATTCGACGCTCAATTGCGCGGTCTTCACCGACGGTTCGTTTGTCTACGTTCCCAAGGGCGTTCGCTGCCCGATGGAACTGTCGACATATTTCCGCATCAACGAGAAGAACACCGGCCAGTTCGAGCGCACGCTGATCATCGCCGACGAGGGCGCCTATGTGTCCTACCTCGAAGGCTGCACCGCACCGCAGCGCGATGAAAACCAGCTGCACGCAGCGGTCGTCGAACTCGTTGCCATGGATGACGCCGAGATCAAGTATTCAACCGTTCAGAACTGGTATCCGGGCGACAAGGACGGCAAGGGCGGCATCTATAACTTCGTCACCAAGCGCGGCGATTGCCGGGGCAGGGATTCCAAGATCTCTTGGACGCAGGTCGAGACCGGTTCGGCGATCACCTGGAAATATCCGTCCTGCATCCTGCGTGGCGATGGTTCGCGCGGCGAGTTCTATTCGATTGCGGTGTCCAACGGCCACCAGCAGGTCGATAGCGGCACAAAGATGATCCATCTCGGCAAGAACACGTCGAGCCGTATCATCTCCAAGGGCATTTCGGCGGGCTTCTCGCAGAACACCTATCGCGGCCAGGTGGCGATTAACCGCCGGGCGGAAAACGCCCGCAACTTCACGCAGTGCGACTCGCTCCTCATCGGCGACAAGTGCGGCGCGCATACCGTGCCCTATATCGAAGCGAAGAACGCTTCCGCCCAGCTCGAGCACGAGGCAACGACCTCCAAGATTTCCGAGGATCAGCTGTTCTACTGCCTGGCGCGCGGCATTCCGGAGGAGGCGGCGATCGCACTGATCGTCAACGGCTTCGTCAAGGACGTCATCCAGGAACTGCCGATGGAATTTGCGGTCGAAGCGCAGAAGCTTATCGGGATCAGCCTCGAAGGCTCGGTCGGCTAATCAATCACGTGGCGCCTTAAGGCGACTCCTCTAAGTTACAAGGAATTCAAAATGCTTGAGATCAGAAACCTTCATGCGCGGATCGCCGAAGACGGCACCGAGATCATCCGCGGCCTGAACCTTACCGTCAAGGCTGGCGAAGTGGCGGCGATCATGGGTCCGAACGGATCGGGCAAGTCGACGCTGTCCTACATCCTGTCCGGCCGCGAGGACTATGAAGTCACCGAGGGTGACATCCTTTACAACGGCGAGAGCATTCTGGAGCTTGATCCAGCCGAGCGCGCCGCGAAGGGCATTTTCCTGGCCTTCCAGTATCCGGTGGAAATTCCGGGTGTTGCGACCATGCAGTTCCTGAAGGTTGCGATGAACGAACAGCGCAAGCAGCGCGGCGAAGACGAGCTGACGACGCCGGACTTCATGCGCCGCGTCAAGGAAGCCGCAGCACAGCTGAAGATCAATCCGGATATGCTGAAGCGCCCGCTGAACGTCGGTTTCTCCGGCGGTGAAAAGAAGCGCGCCGAAATCCTGCAGATGGCACTGCTGGAGCCGAAGCTCTGCGTTCTCGACGAGACGGATTCCGGCCTCGACATCGACGCGCTGAAGATCGTGTCGGATGGCGTCAATGCACTGCGTTCGCCGGACCGTGCTGTCATTGTCATCACGCACTATCAGCGTCTTCTCGAGCACATCGTGCCGGATACGGTTCACGTTCTCTACAAGGGCCAGATCATCAAGTCCGGCGACAAGGCTCTCGCGCTCGAGCTTGAAGCCAACGGCTATGCCGACGTCATCGAAGCTGCGGCCTGAGGGGACGGTTGATGAACGCTCCAGTCCAAATCAAGCTGACGGAGGCGGAAAATGCGCTTCTTGCGGCCTATAACGATCAGGTCGGCAGCCTGCCAGGCAATGGCGACGTGCTGACCGCGCGCGACAGCGCCATCAGCGAAATCAAGTCCTACGGTCTGCCGACGCGTCGCGTCGAGGCGTGGCACTATACCGATCTGCGCTCGCTCCTGAAGCGCGTGCCGGTGTCGGCAGGCGCAAGCGTTGCCGCGCTCAATCCGCTGATCGCGGGAAGCACCGTTCTGCCGCTGTTGAACGGCGCGGCAGACGATGGCGTTCGCGTCGACGGTGCTTCGGTTCGAACGATCGAAAGCGCGCTGGTCGATGGTTCGGCCGCTGCCGCGATCACGGTCAAGGATCATGATGACGCGATCGGCCGCATCAACGCCGGGTTCGTTCGTGACGGCTATGAGATCAATGTTGCTGATAGTGCGAAGCTCGAATCTCCGCTGGAACTGCAGGCTGTTCAGGGCGGCGGCAACGCGCATGGCCGCTATATCCTGACGGCGGGCGCCGGTTCGTCCGTTACTGTCATCGAGCGCCAGGTGGCGAGCGGCGACGCGGCCGCGCTGGTGTCAACAGTCAGTGATATCGTCGTTGGCGAAGGCGCCGAGCTGACATGGATCGTGCTGCAACAGCAGGGTCTTGGTGATACGCATCTTGGGCAGTTGAATTTCTCGCTCGAAAAAGACGCCAGGCTGAAGCTCTATATCGTCAATGCTGGCGGCAAGCTCGTGCGACAGGAAGTGCATGGCGTAACCGTGGGCGAGGGCGCGGATTTCACTTTCCGCGTCATCAATCTGCTTGGCGGCGAAAGCCATACCGATGTCACCATGACGCTCGGTCACGACGTGCCGGAAACGACCTCGACGGAAATCGTCCGCAACGTTGTCTTCGATAAGGCAAGCGGCGTCTTCCAGGGTCAGATCCGGGTTGCGCCCGACGCACAGAAGACTGACGCCCGGATGGCCTGCAATACGCTGCTGCTTTCCGAAGAGGCCGATTTCTCGACCAAGCCCGAACTCGAAATCTTCGCTGATGACGTCCAGTGCGCCCATGGTGCAACGGTCGCCGATATCGACAGCACGCATCTCTACTACCTGATGGCGCGCGGGATTCCGGAAAAGAAGGCCCGTGCACTTCTGGTACAGGCCTTTGTCGCCGAAATCGTCGAAGAGCTTGAGGATGAAGCGCTCGTTGCGGCCCTTGAGGCTGTCATCGAAGGCTGGCTCGAAAGGCATGGTCACTGACATGGGCGAGCATGCCACAGCATACGACGTCGAGGCGATCCGCCGCGATTTTCCGATCCTGTCGCGCGAGGTTTACGGCAAGCCGCTGGTTTACCTCGACAATGGCGCGTCGGCACAAAAGCCGCAGGTGGTGATCGATGCGGTGGCGCATGCCTATGGTCACGAATATGCAAATGTGCATCGTGGCCTGCATTTCCTCTCCAATGCCGCAACGGAAGCCTATGAGGCTGCCCGCGAGAAGGTCCGGCGTTTCCTGAATGCCGAATCGGTGGATGAAATCATTTTCACCAAGTCCTCGACCGAGGCGATCAACACCGTTGCCTACGGTTACGGCATGCCGAAGCTGGGCGAGGGTGACGAGATTGTCATCACCATCATGGAGCATCACTCCAATATCGTGCCGTGGCATTTCATCCGCGAGCAGAAGGGCGCCAAAATCGTCTGGGTTCCCGTGGATGACGACGGCGCATTTCATATCGAGGATTTCGAAAAGGCGCTGACCGAGAAGACCAAGCTCGTCGCGATCACGCATATGTCGAATGCGCTGGGCACCGTCGTGCCGGTCAAGGATGTCTGCCGTATTGCGCACGAGCGCGGTATCCCCGTGCTGGTCGATGGATCGCAGGGTGCCGTTCATATGCCGGTCGATGTACGTGACATCGATTGCGACTGGTATGTGATGACGGGCCACAAGCTCTACGGCCCGTCGGGCATCGGCGTGCTTTACGGCAAGATGGACCGGCTGAAATCCATGCGGCCTTTCATGGGTGGCGGCGAAATGATCCTGGAGGTGACCGAAGATACGGTGACCTACAATGATCCGCCGCATCGCTTCGAGGCCGGGACGCCGCCGATCGTACAGGCGATCGGGCTTGGCTATGCGCTTGACTATATGGACAATGTCGGGCGGGCGGCGATCGCCGCTCACGAGTCCGATCTTGCTGCTTACGCGGCGGAGCGTCTTCGTTCGGTCAACTCGCTGAAGATTTTCGGCAATGCGCCGGGCAAGGGCGGGATCTTTTCGTTCGAGCTTCAGGGTATTCACGCCCATGACGTGTCGATGGTCATCGACCGGCAGGGTGTGGCCGTTCGGGCCGGAACGCATTGCGCCCAGCCTCTCTTGAAACGCTTTGGCGTCACCTCCACATGCAGGGCGTCATTTGCAATGTACAATACACGGGCCGAGGTGGACAAACTCGCCGAGGCGCTGGAGCAGGCGCGTCAGTTTTTTGCCTGAAGGAGAAGTTCGATGAGCGTCAACGCAGAGACCAAGCCTGATGTCCGCGAAGGCATCGTTCAGTCGACGATCCCGGCAGATGAAATCGCGCGTCTTTCCGACGATATCATTGCCGCGCTGAAGACCGTTTACGACCCGGAAATCCCTGCCGACATCTTCGAACTCGGGCTGATCTACAAGATCGATATCGAGGACGACAGGCAGGTCAAGATCGATATGACGCTGACCGCGCCGGGCTGCCCGGTGGCTGGTGAAATGCCGGGCTGGGTCGAGAATGCCGTCGGCGCAGTCGAGGGTGTGTCTGGCGTCGAGGTAAAGATGGTGTTCGAGCCGCCGTGGACGCCGGACCGCATGTCGGAAGAAGCGCAGGTCGCGCTCGGCTGGTATTGAAGGCTTAACGCCCGAGGACTACATTTTGATTCACGAAGCGCGGGCCTTGAACCCGTCGTGGAAGGAGAGACAGATGGCATTTCAGGTAATGACATTGACCGATGCGGCCGCTGACCGCGTGAAGGCAATCGTCGAAAACAGTGGTCCCGATGCCAAGGGCATTCGTGTTTCCATCCGCAAAGGTGGATGCGCGGGCATGGAATATGCCGTGGATCTGGTGACTGAGCCGAAAGCCAAGGACGACTTCATCGAGCGTGATGGCGCGCAGGTCTGGGTTGATCCGGCCGCGATCCTTTATCTCCTCGGCACGCAGATGGATTTCGAAACCACCACGCTGCGGTCCGGTTTCGTCTTCAACAATCCGAACCAGACGTCGGCCTGTGGCTGCGGGGAATCGGTTGAATTGAAGCCTGCCGACCTTGCCAAGCTCGCCGGCATGGAAGCCTCCGCCTGACGGGCAAACGCCATGGTTTGTGCTGATTGACAAGCCACCTTACTTAGCGTCATGTGCCGCGGTCTTTTTGATACCCGCAGGCATCTCCATTGACGGATCATCACGCAGTCCTCAAGGCGCTTCTCGCCATGATCGGCGATCCCGCACTTGTTGCCGGACCGGACGGCGCGGTCATTGCCGCCAACGAGGCCTTTCGCAGCCTGCTGGATGTTCAGCCGGGCTGCCTGCTGTCGGCCATGATCCGTGGCGGGTTGCCGACATTCGCGTCGGGCAGTGCCGAGTCCGTTGCCATCGTGCAGCCGGAAGGGGCGACATATTCCCTCGTGCGTGCAGGCATGCTGCGCGTCATTTTGAACAGTGATGGGGTTCGTGTCGGCTACAGCCTGACGCTTGCGCGCAAGCCAGTCACATCCCGCGATGTTGCTCGCCAGTTCCGTATCCTGAAGCTGATCGTCGAGCAGGTGCCCAATGGAATCGCGATTTGGGATGAGGAAGACAAGCTTTATCTCGCAAATTCGGTCTTGAAGCAGCGCTACAGCGCCTACGGGATTGAATTGCGCCGTGGAAGTCTGCGCGGTCCCATTCTGGAAGCCGCTGGCCGGGCGGGCCTCTTTGGTGCGATCTTCGTGGATGGCGAGGATTTTCCGCATCTCCAGAAAGAGCCTTGCGCGATCGAACGCGTGCCCGGAACCTCGTCGTCGACGACCAACCGGCTGGGTTTTGACAACTGGTTGCGCATCAGTGCGCAGGTGCTTTCGAACCGATGGCTGTTGTCCGTCTATGAAGATGTGCGCACCAGTGGGGATCTCGATGCGGAGAAGGCGGATCTCGCAGAATATTACGGGCGACTGCTCCAGTACGTGCCGGATCTGATCGTGCATGTGGGTGGCGATCGGATAGAGTTCGTCAACGCCGCCTTTGCGCGCCTTGCCGGTGCACACGAATATGAACTCGTCGGACTGCCTGCCGATCGCTTCTTCAGCGACACGCTGGGCTTGCCGATGGAGGAACTGCTGAAAAGCGTCACCCCGGAAAATTCCGTGTTCTCCTTCGAGCAGCGATGGGAAAAGCCTGGCGGCGAGTTCATCTGGCTGCGCTGGAGCGCGCATGCATTTTTCGTCGGCGGCAAGCTGACCGGTCTCGTCGCGACCGGTCGCGACATCACCATCGAATATCGCCAGCAGGCGGACCTTCGCCACCAGAGCGAGGAACTTGCCAAGAAGAACAAGTCGCTCGAGCAGTTTGCTGGCGTCGTGTCCCACGACCTGAAGGCGCCGCTTCGGCACGTTTCGGTCTTTGCCGACATGATTGTGGAGGAAGCGAAGAAGGGAAATCTGGCGGAAGTGATGAACTACGCCGGACATGTGCGGCAGTCTGCCCAGCGCATGGACCGCGTCGTGCGGCGTCTCCTCGAATATTCGCAGATTGCCTACAAGATCATGTCGATCCGGCGCGTCAACCTGGCAGACGCGGCGCTCCAGGCCATCCAGAACCTCGAAACGCAGATCGAGGAAGCGCGGGCGGAAATCCTGCTGTCGAAATTGCCCGTGATCCAGGGCGATCCGGACCTCATGCGGCATCTGATGCAGAACCTGATTGCCAATGCCGTGAAGTACCGTCGAACGGGTGCCGTTCCCAAGATCAGAATCTATTCCACCGAATTCGGATCAAGCTTCGACATCATCGTCGAAGACAACGGAATCGGGATCGATCCGAAATTCGCCGGGACGATTTTCAATGCCTTCCAGCGTCTGCACAAGGATGACAAGGTGTATGAAGGTTTCGGCATCGGACTGGCACTTTGCCGTCAGATCGCGGAAAGCCATCAGGGCGGAATATCCCTCGATGCGGGCTACAAGACCGGTGCGCGTTTTGTCGTGACGCTGCCAAGACAGCTGAAATATGTGGAGCCCGCCATTGGCTGACGAATATATGCGCATACTGGTGGTCGATGATGATCCGATCGACTTCGTATTCCTGAAAAAGGGCTTCGAGCTTCTGGTCGCGCGCGTGCAGTTGCATCACTGTCAGGACCCAGCGGATGTCCTCACCCTTCTTGATAGCAAGGCTTGTGATTTCGTCTTCCTCGATCTCAATCTCGGCGGCGAGTCAGGTATCGAGGTGCTGAAATCGATCCGTCAGTCGGACCGTTTCAAGGCCGTACCGGTGATCGTGTTTTCGTCATCGGTCAGTCGGCTGGATGTCGTGGAGAGCTATGCGGCGGGCGCCAGCGGCTATGTCGAGAAGCCGCTGACGATTGATATGTATCGCAAGTTTGCCAAGGCGTTTTGCGATTTCTGGGTCGATGTGGCGACCATCAAGCCCTGACGCATTTCCGTTGAGCGTATTTTACTTCGGCGGTACGATGGTGAAATTGTATTTTCCTGACACTGCGATCATCGCCTCGACATCCGCCATGTTCAACGGTGGCGCCTGAACGTTGCGGGTGCCCGGGTGGCCGATTTCGGCAAACATGCCCTCCATGCCCGGCGGATTGTACATGAACAGCATCCTGGCAAGTCCGCCCGATATGTTCTTGAAGCTGTGCACAACGCCACGCGGTACGAAGACGGTCGTACCGGGCCGCGCATCGATCACCTCATCGCCGACTTGAAACGTCACTTCACCTTCCAGCAGGATAAAGGTTTCGTCTTCGGCGTTGTGGTGATGTGGCGGCGGTCCCGTATCTGGCGGCACGAGCGCTTCCAGCAGGGTAAATGCGCCGCCCGTTTGGGCTCCGCTCAAGAGCGTTGTATAGGTGTCTCCCACCAGAAAGACGGTCTCTCCGCCATCCGGTCCGACGCAAACGGGCGCAAGGCCCCGAATTTCAGCTGCCATGAATTCCCCCTTCAGGTTCCCCAAGGGTGAAGCTAGCAAAAATCATATTTTCTGCTAGCTGGATTCAAGGTTTTGGACAGGATGACGCGCGATCGCCGACTTAGAAGGATACGCGCGGATTACTCCGCCGCTTCCTTGTAATCTTCAACTGGCGGGCAGATACAGAAGAGATTGCGGTCGCCATAGACGTTGTCGACGCGGTTGACGGGCGGCCAATACTTGTCGACGCGGAATGCACCTGGCGGGAAGCACGCCTGTTCGCGGCTGTAGGGCCGGTTCCATTCGCCAACGAGGTCTTCGACCGTGTGCGGCGCGTTCTTCAACGGATTGTTGTCCTTGTCCATGCGGCCGTCCTCAATGGCGCGGGCTTCCTCGCGGATCGCCAGCATGGCATCGCAGAAGCGGTCGAGCTCGGCTTTGGTTTCGGATTCCGTCGGCTCGATCATCAGCGTGCCGGCGACCGGCCAGCTCATCGTTGGCGCATGGAAACCGCAGTCGATCAGGCGCTTTGCCACGTCATCGACCGTGACGCCGGCCGATTGCACCAGCGGGCGCGTGTCGAGAATGCATTCATGCGCAACGCGCCCCTTTGCCGACTTGTAGAGCACGTCGTAGGCGCCCTTCAGCCTGGCAGCGATATAGTTTGCGTTGAGGATTGCGACCTTGGTTGCCTGGGTCAGCCCTTCGCCACCCATCATCAGGCAGTAGCTCCAGGAAATCGGCAGGATGGAACCGGACGCGTAGGGCGCCGCAGAAACGGCCCCCGCTTCGCCGGTGCGCGGATCGGTTGGCAGGTGCGGGATCAGATGGCTCTTGACACCGATCGGTCCCATCCCTGGGCCACCGCCGCCGTGCGGTATCGCGAACGTCTTGTGCAGGTTGAGATGGCTGACGTCCGAACCGATGTCACCGGGGCGGGACAGGCCCACCATGGCGTTCATGTTCGCGCCGTCGAGATAGACCTGGCCGCCATGCTTGTGGGTGATGTCGCATACCTCGCGCACGGTTTCCTCGAAGACGCCGTGGGTCGATGGATAAGTGATCATGGTGCAGGATAGATCGGCGGCATGCGCCTGTGCCTTCGCGCGAAAATCTTCGAGATCGATGTCGCCATTGTCGAGGACGGCGACGGGAACTACCGTCATGCCGGCCATCTGGGCGGATGCCGGGTTGGTTCCGTGCGCGGAGGTCGGGATCAGGCAGATATGACGGTTTGCACCACCAATTGCGCGATGATACGCGCGAATGGTCAGCAGGCCCGCATATTCGCCCTGCGCGCCCGAATTCGGCTGCATGGAAAAGGCGTCGTAACCGGTAATCTGGCAGAGCTTCTGTTCCAGATCGGCGATCAGGCTGCGATAGCCTTCCGTCTGCTCGTCGGGCGCGAAGGGATGGATTTCGGAAAACTCCGGCCACGTGATCGGCAGCATTTCGGCTGTGGCGTTCAGTTTCATCGTGCAGGAACCGAGCGGGATCATGGCGCGGTCAAGCGCCAGATCGCGGTCGGCGAGGCGGCGGATGTAGCGCGTCATTTCACTTTCGGCACGGTTCATGTGGAAGATCGGATGCGTCAGATATTCGGTCTTGCGCATGTTGGCTTCCGGCAGACGCCATTCGGGCGTTACACTCTCATCGACCGTCATGTTGCCGCCAAAGGCGCGCCAGACGGCCTCCAGTGCCCAGGGGCGGGTGCGTTCATCCAGCGTGATGCCGATACGATCGTGGCCAATGGCGCGCAGGTTGACCCCTTCCGCGACCGCGGCTTTCAGGATCACCTTCTGCAGTCCGCCGACATTCACCGAGATCGTGTCGAAGAAGGTTTCCGGCTCCACCTTGTGTCCGAGCTTTTCGAGGCCTTCGGCCAGACGCACGGTTTTCTGGTGTACCGACTGTGCGATCGCCTTCAGCCCCTGCGGGCCATGGAAGACGGCATACATGGAGGCCATGACGGCCAGCAGCACCTGCGCGGTGCAGATGTTGGATGTCGCCTTTTCGCGGCGGATATGCTGCTCGCGGGTTTGCAACGACAGACGAAAGGCGCGGTTGCCACGTGCATCGACCGAAACGCCGACAATGCGGCCCGGCATGGAGCGCTTCAGTGCATCCTTTGCGGCCATATAGGCAGCATGCGGTCCGCCGAATCCCATGGGGACGCCAAAGCGCTGCGTTGTACCGACGGCAATATCGGCACCCATTTCGCCAGGCGACTTGAGAAGCGCCAGCGCCAGCGGGTCTGCGGCAACGACCGCGAGCGCCTGCGCCTGATGCAGTGCTTCGATCTGCGGGGTGAAGTCATGCACATGGCCGTCGGTGCCGGGATACTGGAATATGGCACCGAAGACAGCGCCCGGCATCAGGTCCTTCAGCGGATCGCCGACGGTGATCTGCCAGCCAAACGGCTCGGCGCGGGTTTTCAAAAGTGCGATCGTCTGCGGGTGGCAGTTCTTGTCCACGAAGAATGTCAGCGCCTTGGACTTGGCCGAGCGCTGCGCCATCGCCATCGCTTCGGCTGCGGCCGTTGCTTCGTCCAGCAGCGAGGCATTCGAGATGTCGAGGCCTGTCAGGTCGCAGACCATGGTCTGGTAGTTGAGCAGCGCCTCGAGGCGGCCCTGGCTGATTTCCGGCTGGTAGGGCGTGTAGGCGGTGTACCATGCCGGGTTTTCGAGAATGTTGCGCTGGATGACCGGCGGCGTGATCGTGCCATGATAGCCTTGCCCGATCAGCGACGTCAGGCGCTTGTTGCGGTTGGCGGTCTCGCGCATCAGATCAAGCGCTTCGCGCTCGGTCAGTGCCGGACCCCAGGCCAGCGGCGCCTTGACGCGGATGGAGGCAGGGACCGTGTCATCGATCATCGCATCGAGCGTGGGATAGCCGATGACCTTGAGCATCTCGGCCATTTCCTGCGGAGAAGGGCCTATGTGACGACGGTTGGCGAAGTCATAGGGCTGGTAGTCCGTGAAGGTAAAATCGGCGTAACGGGTCATCGGCTGAATTCCGCAATTCTTCTAGACGTGGGAGGGATGTGCCCCGGCAGTCAAACGGGCGGGGGCACCAGGTATTCAGGCAATCAGTGCGTCGTAGGCGGCCTGATCGAGCAGCGCATCGGCATCGGACGGGTTTGCAAGCTTCAGCTTGAAGAACCAGGCTGCGCCCATCGGATCCGAGCCGACCAGCGAAGGATCGTCGACGATCGACTGGTTTACCTCGACGATTTCGCCGTCGAGCGGGCAATAGACTTCCGAGGCTGCCTTGACCGACTCAACTGTTGCTGCCGCGTCATTCTTGTTGAATGTCGCGCCGGCCTCCGGCAGTTCGACGTAAACCAGATCACCCAGCTGTTCGGATGCGTGTGCCGTGATCCCAACGGTCGCAACACCGTTCTCGATCTTCAGCCACTCGTGTTCTTCGGTAAATTTCAGCATGGTTTTCCCCTTGTTTTCAGCGTTTGTAGCCGGGTGTGATGAATGGAAGGGCGGTGACTGTTGCCGGCAGGAACTTGCCGCGCACATCGGCATAGATCGTCGTTCCGTCCGTAGCAGACGCGATGTCGACATAGCCCATGGCGACGGGGCCCTCGATGGACGGACCGAAGCCACCGGAGGTGACTTCGCCGATCTTCGTCTGACCGGCCGCATCGGCAAACAGCGCGGTGTGAGCGCGGATCGGTGCCTTGCCTTCGGGCTTCAGGCCAACGCGCAAGCGGGCAACGCCATGGTCGAGCCCCTTGAGGATCGTCTCTGCGCCCGGAAAACCGCCGGCGCGTGCGCCGCCCGTGCGGCGAACCTTCTGGATCGCCCAGTTCAGCGCGGCTTCGGCCGGGGTCGTCGTGGTGTCAATATCGTTGCCGTAAAGGCAGAGACCTGCCTCAAGGCGAAGTGAATCGCGGGCGCCAAGCCCAATCGGCATCACATCCGGATGTTCGAGCAGCATGCGGGCAAGCCAGTCGGCCTTTTCGGCCGGGACCGAGATTTCGAACCCGTCTTCCCCGGTATAGCCGGAGCGCGTGACAATACAGTCGACGTCATGGAGGTCGCTGACACGAACGTCCATGAAGCGCATGCCGGTCACTTCCGGGCAGAACTCGGCCAGCACCTTTTCGGCAAAAGGTCCCTGCAGTGCGAGGAGCGCACGACCGCTTTCGACCACGATGTCACACGTGTCCGAGAGATGCGTGCGAAGATGCGCGATGTCGGCTTCCTTGCAGGCAGCGTTGACCACAAGGAAGAGATGGTCGCCGAGATTGGCAAACATGAGGTCGTCAAGAATGCCGCCCTCATCGTTGGTGAAAAGTCCGTAGCGCTGGCGAAGCGTCCCAAGGCCCAGCACATCGACCGGAACGAGCGTTTCGAGCGCGCGCGCAGCATCCTCAAGCTTGCCGCTCTTCGGGATGAGGCGGACCTGACCCATATGCGACACGTCGAAAAGTCCGCAGGCAGCACGGGTATGCAGATGTTCCTTCAGGACACCCGCCGGATATTGCACCGGCATGTCATAGCCCGCGAACGGAACCATCTTTGCACCAAGTTCAAGGTGCAGCGCGTGAAGCGGAGTCTGACTGAGTTCAGTTGCGTCGCTCAAGGGACAGGCCTCCAAAAAGGGCGCGATTTCGCGCAGGCTCAAAACGTCAGGCCATATGGCCGGTTCATCTCTGAGCCCCCTCTGTCCATTTGCCTGAGATTGTTATCCCTTCGGCCGGCGGTCTCCCGCCACTCTCCAGAGTGCATTCAATATCCGTTGGTCCTTTTGCCTGAGAGTTTCCGGGGCGGTTGCTCCTTCGGCACCGGATCGAACCGGCTTCTCCCAACAAGGTCGTGGTGGTGGCATTATCCGGCTGGAGGGTGACTTGGCAAGAGGATGTGTCGCGTTCGAGAAAATATTTGTCGTGGAACGTCATGATTGCGCTGGCGCAAGCAGTACAGCGTTTCCGTAGGCGCGCGGCATCTCGTCGCTTGGCTTCGGGGAAACGGCGCGGTAAAGCAGTCGTCGACACGAGGACGACGATGAAGACGAAGTCACAGCCTATGGCAAGGATCCTGCGCATTTTCTGCGCCATGGTCTTCCTGTCGCTGGGCTTTGCTCACAAGCCGCCCCAGGCAATGGCGTCGCCCTTTCTGTCTGCGTCCTATCAACTGCCGGATGGCAGTTTTGCCGATCTCTGTGTCAGCGATACGGCGGTCAAGCATGCTATTGGCGGCACCGGCTGCGACGTCTGCCGGCTGGCCTCCACGGCTCTGTTGCCCACGCCCGGTCCCTATCATTGGCTAGTTACTGCCTTTCCGAGCCTGGTGGCGAGGCTGGAGAATACGGCGTCCTGTTTTGTCTTCGAGCCCATCGAAAGGCCACGGTCGCGTGGGCCACCTGTCTCCGCCTGATCCTATTTTCGGCCGACTTTTGATCAGATGACATGCCGCGTGCGCCGCAAAAGACGGGCCGTGGCCAGGAGACGTACCATGAACACCAAGCTTATCGCCACAACAGCGCTCGTTGCGCTCGTTTCGACCGGCGCAGCCTTCGCGCACGCCAGTTTCGCCAATGCTCCGGTTGCAGTCGGCTCCTATGTCGCAGCCACCCTGCAGGTGCCGCATGGCTGTGATGGCAAGGCGACGAATGAAGTGCAGATCAAGCTGCCGGAAGGCTTCATTTCGGCCAAGCCACAGCCCAAGGCCGGCTGGGAAATCGAAGTCATCTCTGGCGACTATCAGAATTCCTATGACAATCACGGCAAGGCGGTGACATCCGGTCCGGTCGAGATCCGCTTCAAGAACGGCAATCTGCCGGATGAATTCTACGACACGTTCACGATCTACGGAAAGGTGGCTGCCGCTGATCCGGAGACCGGTCTGGCTTTC
>ERZ1034381.45-NODE-45-length-47599-cov-5.283590_pt1 | contig 47599 bp, 48 predicted proteins | sample MGYA00520602_ERZ1034381 | MGnify/ENA primary metagenome ERZ1034381 (study PRJEB33736, sample SAMEA104288466) | Azolla filiculoides | biome: Urban; feature: water surface; material: ditch water | place: Netherlands | collected 2014 ...
GTGAGAACCAGCCATGGCAACCAAAAATCACTTGACCGAGTGCACAGTCGCTCATTGAGCCCCATATGGCGTGAATGTCAAGGTAATTATGTCAGCCGTGACAAAACTATGCGAATATAGGCGTCTGATTTCGATATTTCCGTCGCTTTCACTACCATCTCAGTCAAAATTACCGGTCAATTTCGTCTGAAGATCCATGCTTTTCGTCGCTGCAGCCAAAATACCGTTGTGGGTTACAACGATATCGACTACAGCGTTCATATTGGCCAAGATGAAAGTCCGGTGGGAGGAGCGTCGTTCATGGCGAACATGATTAGCGATGACCTGATGGGTCTGCTGAATGAGCGTCACGACGATTCCCCGGTCGCGCGCGTTGTGCGTGCCTTGAGCGGCCATGGCGCCGTGAGCACTGCGCAGATCGCGCGCAAGACAGGTCTTGCCCGCTCGACGGTTTCAACAATTCTCGGGGACCTCAAGCGTTCGGGACTCGTCGTCGAACTGGAAACCAGAAGTCCCGGCGTCGGCCGCCCTGCCCTGGCCCACACACTCAGCCCCAATGCCGGCAGTTGCGTGGGCGTGCGCCTTGGCGACGGTGACGTGCGCATCGTGCTCGCCGATGTGGCGCACAACGTCATTGCCGACATCATCATTCCCCTGGATCGCGGATACCGCCTGGAAAAGGCAGCCAAATTCGTCAAGCAGGCGATCGACAACATCTACAAGGAACATAGCCTCCCGTTTGACGGATTGCTCGGCATCGGCTTTGCGGTGGCCGGTTCTGCCGCCAGCGGAAGCCGCAGCCTGCGTGGCGCGGCCCTTTCGGAATGGCATGGCGCGGACCTGCGCTCAACGTTCGAGACGGTGATCCAGAAACCGATTTTCGCGGACAAGGAAAGCAATTGCGCCGCACTCGCGGAGATGATGTGGGGGGCAGCAGTCGATCATGAGGACTTCATTCTCCTGAAGCTCGATCATTCGGTAAGTGGTGCTGTCGTCATCAACGGCAGGATCGTCACCGGGTTTGCAGGCGCTGCAGGCGAATTCGGACATATTGTCATTGACCCACGCGGCGACCTCTGCTCGTGCGGCAATCGCGGCTGTCTCGAGCTCGAATGCAGCGGCAACCACATCATCGCGCTGGCGGAGAAGCGTACCCAGCGCCGACTTACATTGCAGACCATCGTGTCGCAGGCGGTTGAGGGGGACGTGGGCTTCCAGCGTCTCATCGAGGATGCTGCAGAGGCCGCCGGCCGTGGACTCGCGTCTGTTGGCACGATCTTGAACCCCCGCCTGATTGTGATCAGCGGCGCGCTGGCAGAAGCCAATGACATTCTCCTGGGGCCGCTGCGCTCGAGCTTTGCAAAACACACGCTGATAAAACCCGGCGAAGTTGAACCGGACGCCCCAAGGGTCCTCATTGGAAAATATCCCACCAATGACAGCTGCCTCGGAGCCGTGGGATTGGTGCTGAGGCATCACGGCCGGATCGCCTGACTCGAGAGCCAAATCTCCGCGCGCGTGAACATTTTTTGAGTTGCCGCCCTTGCAGGCAATATCCGGCCGCAACAGAGTGCGCGACCGGCATGGTCATGGTAGCAACCGGGGTCGCTCTACGCGGACGCTCGCGCTGAAATCGTGGCCGCCTTGAGTGTATTGTCCATGAGCATTGCGATTGTCATGGGTCCGACGCCGCCGGGGACGGGGGTGATGGCGGCAGCGATGGTGGCGGCTGCGTCGTAGTCGACATCGCCGACGAGACGGCTCTTGCCTTCGCCACGCTCGGGTGCGGCAATCCGGTTGATGCCGACATCGATGACGGTGGCGTCGGGCTTGACCCAGTCCGCCTTCACCATCTGCGCCCGTCCGACCGCAACGACGAGAATGTCCGCCTGCCTGCAGATGGATGGCAGGTCCTTCGAGCGCGAATGCGCCATCGTCACCGTCGCATTCGCCGCCAGCAGCAACTGGCCCATCGGCTTGCCGAACAGGTTGGAACGACCCACCACAACCGCATGCAGACCGGAAAGGTCCGATCCGTGAACCGTTCTCACCAGCTCCATCGCACCCGCAGGCGTGCAGGGCAGAAGTCCGGTTGCCAGATCCCCCGTCGCAAGCTTGCCCGCATTGACGACATGAAGACCGTCTACATCCTTGTGAGGCGAGATCGCCTGGATGATCGCCTCCGCGTTCAGATGTTTCGGCAGCGGCAACTGCACCAGAATGCCATCGATCTCGGGATCGGCATTCAGGCTTTCGACCAGCTGCAGGAGATCGCTCTGCTTCGTGTCGGCCGGCAGCGTGTGCTGCACCGAGTGAAAGCCGCATTCCTTTGCCATGCGCCCCTTGGCCCCGACATAGGCGTGGCTTGCCGGATCATCACCGACGATGACCACCGCAAGTCCGGGTGCACGCCTGCCATCTGCCTTCAGGCGTCGGGCCTCCTCGGCGACACGTGCCGTGACGCCTGCAGCCACCGCCTTGCCATCGATGATCCTCGCCATCGCTCTCAGCCCATCCGTTCCGAGGCGTAGGATCCCGGGCTTGCCGGGAACACGACCGTGCGGTTGCCGTTCATGAACACGCGGTGATGGATATGGGCATGGATGGCGCGGGCAAGCACCTGGCTCTCCACATCGCGCCCGATCGACACATAGTCGGCCGCCGACTGGGCATGCGTGACGCGGGCCACGTCCTGCTCGATGATCGGGCCTTCGTCGAGATCGGCCGTCACGTAATGGGCCGTCGCACCGATGAGCTTCACGCCGCGCTCGAAGGCCTGCTTGTAGGGATTGGCCCCCTTGAAGCTCGGCAGGAACGAATGGTGGATGTTGATGATACGCCCCGACATCTTCTTGCAGATGTCATCGGACAGAACCTGCATGTAGCGGGCAAGCACGATGAGCTCGGCGCCCGACTGTTCGACAATGCCCATCAGGCGCGCCTCGGCCTCCGGCTTGTTGGCCTTCGTCACGTTGACATGATGGAAGGGGATGTCGTGGTTGACGACGACCTTCTGGTAGTCGAAGTGGTTGGAGACGACGCCGACGATGTCGATCGGCAGCGCGCCGATCTTCCAGCGGTAGAGAAGGTCGTTGAGGCAGTGGCCGAAGCGGGACACCATCAGCAGAACCTTCATCTTCTCCGCCCCATCGTGGAAGCGGGCGACCATGGCGAACTGCTTCTCGATCGTCGCAAAGCCCGCCTTGATCTCCTCGATCGTTGAGTCTTCCTGGCTCGTGAACGTCAGCCGCATGAAGAACATGCCCGTATCAAGATCGTCGAACTGAGACGAATCCACAATGTAGCAACCCTTCTCGGCAAGGAAGCCCGTGATCGCCGCGACAATCCCGCGCGTCGAACGGCAGGTCACCGTCAAGACATAATTCACCATTGTGATCCTCCTGTACCGATTGAAGTCACGCTATCCTGATCGCGCACGCCACCCGAATGAAGGACGCCTGACCCATCTCGGTGCGAGCACCAGGACAGCAGGCACCTGACGCAGGTGCGTGTTCACTCTGGCAAAAACGAGTACCAGCCCGTTTTCAGAAATTCAACCCATGAGAATATATTTTTCTTTGCGAGAATACTCTGCGACGCTTCGAGCCGCGTCTTGAGGCAAGGGGGGCGAGAAATCCCCCGGGGGCGGAGCGCCGAAACCTGCCTCAGGTTTGCGGATAGCAGATGATCGAGAGATAGCGCGCCGGTAGCTTCACCAGAACTTCGGGTCCGTGCTGCGCATCCGCGTCAAAGAACAGGCTGTCACCTGGTTGCATGTGATAGAGCTGATCACCATGACGGTATGTGACCTCTCCATCGAGCATGTAGAGAAACTCCATGCCCTCGTGCTGGAACGTGGGGAAGACGTCGGATTCCGTAGTCAATGTGATGAGATAGGGCTCGACCACAACGCCGCTCGAGTTGTTGTCGATATGTCCGAGAAGATTGTATTGATGTCCGGCACGCGTGCCCCGCCGCTCGATCTCGACCCCTTCCCCCGCCTTGACGAACATCGCATTTCGCTTTTCCTCGAAACGGCGGAACAGGGAGGTCAACGGGACACCCAAAGCCCGCGACAAAGCCTGAAGTGTTGTCAGCGATGGGGAGATATTGCCATTTTCGATCTTGGACAGCATGCCCAGCGAAATACCTGTAGCGGAAGCCAGATCGGCGACCGTGATACCCAGGGTCTTGCGAAACGCGCGGACCTCGTGGCCGATCGCCATCTCGAGGACGTTTTCCTTTGGCTCACGGACGGCATGCGGATTCTGAGCAAGCACATTGTTGTTTTTCGCGTCGTCCCGCAAGTATCTCTCCATCTGTCTTCCAAAGACAATGTTCTATCTCCCAATCGAAACTATTGCTAGTGCAAGCAAGGTCTTAGAGCATAATCCGACCGGAGTGAAACGAGGATCGACAAGATTATGCTTCGAACAAAAACACTTAGAGCGCCGATCTGATTCAATCAGAGCGACCTGCGCTCCAGAAGAATTACGTCGGACTTCTTCCGGGCATTGCGGCGATCGTCTCAACATTTGAGGCAGCGGACAAACGAGCGATGCTGATCCAACCGGAAGACAGGCAAGCGGCCCTGCCATGACTTTAGGGAATGACCACAGCCAAAATGTCGTTTTGCGCGCATGGAGGACTTAACTATTCATTACTTTAGACGTGACGGAGACGCGTCTGGATTGGCGGGTGAGGAGGCCAGCTGATGAATGGTAATGCGTCGGCTCTTAAGAGGGCATGCAGCGCGGTGGTGTATCCCATGCAGGCTGCAGCAGCATTGAACAAGAGCGCGCTCGTTGAACCCGAAGCGCCACTTATGCAGTCAGTCAACTCATACACGCCCGACCCCCTGATATGACACTCATGGATGGGGTCGCCATAAGGTTTGCTTTCGTTCCCGGACGAAGCCGTGCGCATTGATGTCAACGCGCCGTTGTCTCGCGCATAGATCACAGACCAGAAATTTAAGTGAGAGTGCCGCTGAGGGGCGGCCGATACAAGGAGAGAATTGTAATGCAACGTACAACTGGGAAGTATTCACTCTACACATGCGCAGCACTACTGGCTGCTTCCGCGTTTATGTCCGCAAATCCTGCGGCTGCATGTGGCAAGGTGACGATTGCCGACATGAACTGGGCCTCCGCATCGGCCGTCGCGTGGATCGACAAGATCATCCTTTCCTCGGGCTACGGCTGCGATGCCGAAATCGTCGCGGGCGATACCATGCCGACAATTGCATCCATGTCGGAAAAGGGTCAGCCGGACATCGCTCCGGAAACCTGGATCAACGCCTCGCGCGAGGTTCTCGACAAGGCGGTCGCTGACGGCAAGCTCGTCTATGCAACCGACGAAATTCCGGGCGGCGCCATCGACGGCCTCTGGATCCCGAAATTCATGCAGGAAGCCCATCCCGACCTGAAGACGGTTGCGGATGTCCTGAAGCATCCGGAACTCTTCCCGGATCCGGAGGACAGCTCCAAGGGTGCGCTTTACAACTGCCCCGCAGGCTGGAGCTGCCAGATCACGACCGGCAATCACTACAAGGCCTACAAGATGAAGGATGCCGGGTTCACGCTCGTCGACACCGGTTCGGGCGCTGGCCTCGATGGGTCGATCGCCAAGGCTTTCGAGCGCAAGCAGGGCTGGTTCGGCTACTATTGGGCGCCAACGGCAATCCTCGGCAAATATGACATGGTCCGTCTCGACTCCGCGCCGGGCGTAACCTTCGACGAAAAGTACTGGGACACCTGCTATTCGAAGGCGGATTGCGATCCGCCCAAGCCAAGCACACCCGCCCCTGCGCCGATCAAGACCGTCGTGACGACCAAGTTCAAGAACGACGCTGGTCCGGCCTACGACTACATCACCAAGCGCCAGCTGACGATCGACCAGATCAACAAGTTCCTCGCCTGGGCAACCGACAATCAGGCAACCGGCGAAGCCACTGCAAAGTACTTCCTGAAAAACTCGGAGTCAGTCTGGACTGCATGGGTTACGCCTGAAGCAGCAGCTGCGATCAAGAAGTCCCTCTGAGCTTCCTTGATCCTCGGGATGGATGCGGCTTTTGCGAGCTGCGCCATCCGAACGCCCGCCCAGACGATGGGCGGGCGTCAGCAAATGTCATGATACACTGCATCGCGTGTTGATGACGAAGAGCCTGCCGGCTGGCAGCTTGGCGGTGCGCCGCCTCTTTGATTTTGAAGGTCAGACAATGGACTGGTGGAAGAGCTTTCCGGCGATGGATGATCTTGTTCTCACAGAGATCAAGAAAACCATCGATTCCGGTTTCCTGGAGTTTACGCGCAGCTATGGCGGGGCAATCGAGTCATTTTTCGCGCCCCTGAAGGCTTATCTGATCTGGTCCGAGAAGCTTGCGATCAACACGCCCTGGCCCATCGTCATCCTCGTGTTTTCGGGGATCGCGATTGCGGCGACGCGGTCGTGGCGCATTACGATCGGGACTGCCATCGGCTTCTGCCTTGTCGGCTACTTCGGCATGTGGGAGGACGCGATGAAGACCGTGTCCATGATCGTCGCCTCGACGCTGGTCTCGATCGCCCTTGGCCTGCCGATCGGCATTCTGATGTCGCGCTACAAGTGGCTGCGTCTTTCGGTGACGCCGGTTCTCGACGTCATGCAGACCATGCCCACCTTCGTCTATCTGATCCCGGTGGTCATGCTCCTGGGCATTGGCAAGGTTCCGGGGCTCATTGCGGTTGTCATCTACGCCCTGCCGCCGATCATCCGACTGACCGATCTCGGCATCAGGCTGGTTGACGCCGAGGTTCTGGAGGCTGCCGAGGCATTCGGTTCCTCCCCCTTGCAGAAACTGTTCAAGGTCCAGCTGCCACTTGCGCTTCCCACCATCATGGCCGGCATCAACCAGACGATCATGATGGCGCTCGCCATGGTCGTCGTCGCGTCGATGATCGGCGTGCAGGGTCTCGGCCAGCCTGTGCTCAAGGCAATCGCCAACCAGTATTTTACACTCGGCCTTTTCAACGGCCTGGCGATCGTCGCGATTGCAATCATATTCGACCGCATCAGTCAGGCTTTCGGCCGGCGCCTGCAGAACCTGACAGGAGAGGAGCAATGAGCGGACTCGCCATCGAAATCCGGCAGCTCTACAAAGTCTTCGGGAACGACCCCCAGAGCCTGATCAAGGCTGCAGAAGGCGGGATGACCCGCGGCGAGATGTTGGCCAAGCACAAGCATGTGCTGGCTCTGAAGGATATCAACCTCAACATCGAGTCCGGCCGCATTCAGGTGATCATGGGTCTTTCCGGGTCCGGAAAATCAACCCTGATCCGCCATATCAACCGGCTGATTGACCCGACATCCGGTCAGATCCTTGTCGGTGGAACGGATGTCACCAGCCTGTCAGTGAAAGACTTGCGGCAGTTCCGCCGCGACGCGACCGCCATGGTCTTTCAGAAGTTCGGCCTGCTTCCGCATCGCAACGTTCTGGACAACACGGTCTACGGTCTGGAAGTCAAGGGGCTTCCGCGCGCCGAGCAGGAAAAGCAGGCCCGGAAATGGATCGATCGCGTCGGGCTGAGCGGCTACGAGGACAGGCTGCCGCGGCAGCTGTCGGGCGGCATGCAGCAACGTGTCGGACTGGCCAGAGCGTTGTCGAATGATGCCCCGATCCTGCTCATGGACGAGGCATTCTCTGCGCTTGATCCGCTCATCCGCGTGGACATGCAAAGCGTGCTCCTCGATCTCCAGAAGGAACTCCGCAAGACCATCGTCTTCATTACGCATGATCTTGATGAAGCGCTGCGCCTCGGGGACCGCATAGCCATCCTGAAGGACGGCCTTGTCGTGCAGAATGGAACGCCGGAGGACATCGTCCTGTCACCGGCAGACGACTACGTTTCAGCCTTCGTCCACGAGGTCAATCGTGGTCGGGTCGTGACGCTCGGAGCCGTCATGCGCCAGGGCGAGAAATCAGAGAGCTCTCTCGGTCTGGCCGCGACGCTGACGCTTGATGAGGCGTTGTCCCGGATGCTGGACAGCGGGATTTCCGAAGCCTCGGTTCTTGATGCAACTGGCCAGGTTTTGGGCTCTGCAAAGCTCACCGACCTGGTCGCAGCAACGATACGCCATTGAGACCAGCGCATAGCTGAATCAAGGAACGTGGGGTGGACCCGCGCCATCCGTTCGTTGCGTTTCTGACTGCATTTCGGAGGTTGGCAAAGAGCCGACTGCGTGCTGAGCAATGCGCTGCGCCTTGCTGCTTCGTTGAACTCCGAAACAGAGGATTGATACCAACGATGGGGTGGCATTGGGCAGGACCCCGGATGCATTTCCACGCGTCGCAGGCCCCATGAGTTTAAGTCATGCGCCGCCCTAAAATGTCGTTTTGCTGAACCTGTCGAATTATTTAACAAAAAGGCAGCAGCAAACAAAACCAGAAAAGCTGGCAGGTGAGGAGGCCCGCTGATGACAGTTGTCTCGCCGACCCGAAAAGAGTTCGACAGCATCGGGCCGCTCGAAGTTCCGGCCGATGCCCTGTTTGGAATCCAGACACAGCGTACGGTCCAGCTTTATTCACTTGAAGGCGCGCAACCCTTTTGCGCCTACGCGCCCCTGCTGAACGCCATGCTGCTTGTCAAAAGGGCGGCCGCGCGCACCAATATCGACATTGGCGCCCTCACCCGGCCGATGGGCGACGCCATCATGCGCTCAATCGATGCATTGCTCAGCGAGCCCCGCCCGGACGCCTTTCCCGTCCACGCCTTGCACGGCGGCGGCGGCATTGCTTTCAACATGAACATCAATGAAGTGCTTGCCAATGCGGCAAACGCACTTGGCTTCGGCACCGGCTACGGGACCTACGAGCCGATCCACCCCAACGATCACGTCAACCTCAACCATTCCACCGCCGACTGCCTTTCGACGGGCTGCCACATTGCAGCCGTTGCAGAATGCGAAAGCCTGTCTCATGAAATAGCCGGACTGGCGGCGGACCTGGATGAGCTCGGGGCGCAATGGGCTCCGCTGCGCAAACTGGCAAGGACATGCTTGCAGGATGCGGTCGACATCGGTTTCCAGGATTATCTGGGCGGGGTCGCGGCGAGCTTGCGGTTCCATCTGGAACGAACAGCCCAGGCATGCGAGGACCTCAAGGAGGTCAGCATCGGTGGCAATATCATCGGGCGCTCCAGCGACTGCGATCCGGCATTTTTCGAGCGCATCATCCCGGTGCTGAACGAGGATCTCGATGCGGCTGGCCTGCCCGCCGGACTGCGCCGCACCAAAAACCTGTTTGCCGCCTCTCAGGCCCATGACCGGCTGCTGGCTCTGACCTCGACCCTTGAGCAGGTCGCGCGTGCGCTCATTCGCTTCGCCAAGGACCTGCGGCTGATGGCGTCGGGACCAAATTGCGGACTGGGCGAAATCCGTCTTCCGGCTGTCCAGCCCGGTTCGTCCGCCATCCCTGGAAAGGTAAACCCGACCATTCCGGAATTCATGGTCCAGTGCGGCATGATGGCCTGCGGTCGCGCCGCTTCGGCAGCGATGACGGTCGATCATGGCGAAATGGACTATAACCCGTGGGAGGCTGTGGTCATCGTCAGCCTTCTCGAGATGATCGCCATTTTGCGTTCGGGCGTCACGACACTGCGCCGCAATTGCGTGCAGGGCATGCAGCCGGATGCAGAGCGCAACACCGGGAACGCGACAAGCCTTTTGCCCCTCCTGATCAGGCTGAAGCAGCTGAAAGGCTACAGCTATGCCTCGGCGGTGGCGAAAAAGGCGGCCGGTGACGTCGCGATCGTCCGGCGCGAAGTGGCAGAAGCAGAAGGCGCATGACGCCACAGGGCGCATTTCAAGTTATCTCTAGAACAGCAAGGCATGAACGTCATGGTGCAGAACTCCGATCTAGCCTGGGCCGAAACCTGGCTCAGCCAGGAAAAGAAACAATATATCGGTGGCCAATGGGTCGCGGGCGCAGGCCGCGAGTGGAAGGTCATGAACCCGGCGACCGGCAAGGCGCTGTGTTCAATCGCGCTTGCCGATGTTGACCAGGTGGAAAGCGCGGCCGCGGCGGCCCATCGCTGTCACCGCAGCGATGTGTGGAGCCGCAAGACCTCTCGCAAGGCGCGTGCCGATGTGCTTAACGCGATTGCGCGCCTGATCCGCGACAACGTCGAAAAGCTGTCGCTGCTGGAAACGCTTGCCAACGGCAAGACCTTCGCTGAATCGATGGTCGATGACATTCCCACCTGCGCCGACATTTTTGAATACTACGCCGGCTGGACCGACAAGTATTACGGCGAAGTCTCACCGGTGGAGGACGGTTTCCTCAACTTCACATCCAAGGAACCGGTAGGCGTCTGCGGGCTGATCGCGCCGTGGAATTTTCCGCTTTATCAGGCGAGCCTCAAGATTGCTCCGGCCTTGGCCATGGGCAATACGATCGTGATGAAGCCTTCGGAGTTCACGCCTCTGACGGCCCTCTATCTGTTCGAGCTGATTGATCGTCATCTCGACCTGCCGGAGGGTCTTCTCAACCTTGTGCTGACGGATGGCGAGGCCGCCAACCAGCTCACGATGAGCAAGAATGTGCACAAGGTGTCCTTCACCGGATCAACGGCGGTCGGACGCAGGATCGTGCAGAATTCGGGCATGTCGAACCTGAAGGCCGTGACCCTGGAGCTGGGCGGCAAGTCTCCCTGCATCTTCTTCGATGACACCAGGAACCTGGATGCAGCGATCGAGCGCGCCTTCACCGTGATGTTTTCCCACAAGGGAGAGAAGTGCTCGGAGCCGACGCGGTTCCTCATTCAGAACGGGATCTATGACTACGTACTTGAGCGGCTGATCGCAAAGGCAGAGGCCGTGCAGTGTGGCGACCCGCTGTTGTCCGCCACCATGCAGGGCCCGCAGTGCAACGAGGCGCAGTACCAGCGCATCATGCGCTATATCGAGATCGGCAAGGGCGAGGCCGAACTTGTGGCCGGCGGCAGCGACGACCGTGGCGCCTCCCGCGCCGACGGGTACTTCGTGCGTCCGACAATTTTCTCCAACGTGCCTCAGACGGCACGCATCGCGCAGGAGGAAATCTTCGGGCCGGTTCTCTCCTGCACACCATTTTCCACGGCCGAGGAAGCACTCGCGCTGGCGAACAGCACGGCCTACGGCCTGGCTGCCGGCGTCTACACCGGGGACGTTACCCTGGCCCACCGCATGGCGGAGCGGCTGGAGGCCGGAATGGTCTTCGTCAACCGCTATGGCTGCTACGGCCTTTCAAGCCCGTTCGGCGGTTTCAAGGAAAGCGGTTGGGGCAAGGAAATGGCCATTCACTCTCTGTCGTCATACACCCGAACCAAAGGCACCTGGGTCTATTTCGGTGACTGATCCGGCGCACCCGTACCCGTTCATGACCTAATCAATCCAACACTTCCGAAGGTCTAACACGATGCAATATACCCGTCTTGGCCAGTCTGGCCTCAAGGTTTCCCGCTTGTGCCTGGGAACGATGAACATGGGCTCCAAGTCCTGGAAGCCCTGGATTTTTGACGAAGCTGAAAGCGAACCGATCATCGCCTACGCGCTCGACAAGGGCGTGAACTTCATCGACCTGGCCGATTTCTACTCGGCGGGAGCGGGGGAAGAAGTGGTGTGCAACGTCCTTCGTCGCCTGGCGCGGCGGGACGACCTCGTGATCACGACGAAGCTTGGCTACCCGATCGGCACTGGCGTCAACAATGCGGGCCACTCGCGCAAACATGTCTTCGACTCGATCAATGGCTCGCTTTCACGCATGAAGAGCGACTACGTCGACATCTACATGCTCCACTATTTCGACACCGAAACTCCGGTCGAAGAGACGATGGAGGCGATGAACGATCTCGTTCGGGCCGGCAAGGCGCGCTATATCGGCGTGTCCACCATGTACACGTGGCAGTTCGCCAAGATCCTGCATGTCTGCGAAAAGAACGGCTGGGCTCGTCCCATCAACATGCAGCTCCAGCTCAATTGCGCCTATCGCGAGGAAGAACGGGAAATGATCCCCTTCTGCATGGATCAGGGCGTGGGCGTCTCGGTCTTCAGCCCGCTGGCACGCGGCATCCTGACCAACGACATGACATCGATCCGCAACCAGACGGACTTCTTCACCAGCGAAATGTATAACGACCAGACGTCGCGCGATATTGCCACGTCGGTGGCGCGTGTCGCCCAGAGCCATGGCGTTGCCCCGGCGCAGATCGCCCAGGCGTGGGTCCTTCGCAAGCCGGAGGTTTCCTCCATGCTGGTCGGTGCCGATACCAAAGCGCAGTTCGACAGCGCGCTGGCGGCACTGACAACGGAACTTGACCAGGAAGACATCTTCGAGATCGAACGGAACTACACGCCCTGCGATCCCATCAACGACTACACATCAGGAAAGCGTATACCGCGCGTTGCCCGGCCGGCCTCTGGTCGCTTTGCAGCACAAATGGCAAAGCTTGCCTGACAGCTTGTGAAAGCGCGGCCCGACAGCGCGATTCTGTGACAGGATCAAGCGAAGGCCGCGCATAGTTTTCGCCATCCCGCTCCAGGGACGGCGCAGCAACACGGAATGGTCAACAACCATGAGCACTGAGCACAATTTCTATGACGGTCGATTTGTTGCCTCGGCATCGCAACAGAGGATCCGTGTTTTCAATCCCGCGACCGGACTGGAGATCAATTCGGTTCCCTCGGCCACTCTGGACGAGGCTTCGGAAGCTGTTGCGGCTGCAAAACGTGCCCAGGCAGGCTGGCGGGCGCTCCCGGCGATCGAGCGTGGCAATGCATTGCGTCGCCTTGCCGATACGCTTCTGGCGTGGAGCGACCGCATAGGCGTCGCTCTTGCCGCAGAGTCCGGCAAGAGCCTCGCAGATGCAACAAGCGAGGTGATCTATGGCGTGGAACTGCTCCGCTACCACGCGGAATGGGCGCGGCGTGTGGAGGGCGAGGTCATCGAGAGTGACAACCCGGACGAAATGCTCGTTCTGCGGCGGGAGCCGATGGGTGTCGTCGCCTGCCTAATCCCGTTCAACTACCCCATCTACACGCTTGTGCGGAAGATTGCGCCGGCGCTCATCACCGGCAACACGGTTGTGGTGCGCCCGAGCAACAACACGCCGGTTTCCGCGCTGGTCTTTGCGCAGGCGGTGCAGGAAGCGGACATGCCCGCCGGCATCATCAACATCCTGACCATGGAGCATGATGTTGCAGGCAGGCTCTGCACTCATCCCGCGATCAGCATGATCACACTGACCGGGAGCGTTGCCGCCGGTCAGGTTGTGCTGGACTACTGCAAGGCAAACATTGCCAAACCCTCTCTGGAGCTGGGTGGCAAAACGCCTGTCATCGTCGAACCGGACACGGACCTCGAGGCGATTGCATCCATGATCGTCGCCGCCAAGACGTCGCATTGCGGCCAGGTTTGCACGAGCCCCGAACGGCTCTATGTGCATCGCGATGTGCATGACGCGCTTCTGGCGCTGTTGAAAAAGACGTTCAAGGAGCGGGCCTTCGGCGATCGCGCGATCGACCCCACAGCGATGGGACCACTTGCCAACAAGGCTGCCCAGTTGCGCATCCACGCGATGGTCGCGCGCGCCCGCACCGAAGGTGCAGTGGTCGAGACGGGTGGCTATCTTCCGGCGGGCGACGGGTTTTTCTATCCCCCGACGTTGATTTCGGGTTGCCGACAGACGATGGAAATCGTCCGCGAGGAGACATTCGGTCCGGTGCTGGCCGTGCAAAGCTATGCCAGTTTCGAAGAGGCCCTGGCACTTGCCAGCGATCACCAGTTCGGGCTCAGTTCAGTGCTGTTCACCGAAAACTATCGCAAGGCCATGCACGCAGCCGCCTCGATCGAAGCGGGCGAACTTTATGTCAACCGGTTTCCAGCCGATCCCTATCAGGGTTTCCATGCAGGCTGGAAGAAGTCCGGTCTCGGCGGGGATGACGGCAAGCATGGCATGCTGGAATTCACTCAGACCCGGCTTGTGATCATGAAGTACTGATGCAGGATGTTTACCGCAGTCTCAAATAAGGACAGTGAAGAGAAAGCCACCCCATGAAGCTCTCATCCCTCAAGACGCATATCGTTGGCGTTCCTTCTCCCCATATCGGCGGCATGTACTGGATTTTCGTGCGCCTGCAGACCGAGTGCGGCATCGAGGGCGTGGGCGAAATCTACGCCACATCCTTTCATCCGCGCACAATGACCGCTCTGATCGAGGATGTGTTCGAGCGCCATCTCCTTGGCCACGACCCACACCGGATCGAGCGCTTTTGGCGTTCTGCATATTCGAGCGGCTTCACTCAGCGCCCCGACCCGACCATGATGGGCATCGTGTCCGGCCTCGAAATCGCGTGCTGGGACATTATCGGGAAGGCGGCGGGTCGCCCCGTCGCGGATCTGCTCGGAGGCACGGTTCATTCGAAGCTTCGCGCCTATACCTATCTCTACCCGATCGATTCCGACCGGAACTATAACTACGACGATCCGGATCTGGCCGCAGAAGAGGCAATCAGGATGGTGGAGATGGGCTTCACGGCGGTGAAGTTCGATCCTGCCGGTCCCTACACCAACTATTCGGGACATCAGATCTCGCTCGGGGTGATGGACCGGTGCGAGACATTCTGCCGAAAGATCCGTGACGCTGTCGGCAGCCGTGCCGACCTTCTGTTCGGCACCCATGGGCAGATGGTGCCGTCATCGGCCATCCGGCTTGCCAAACGGTTGGAGAAATACGATCCGCTCTGGTTCGAAGAGCCGGTCCCGCCGGGTCAGGAAGCTGCGATGGGCGAAGTCGCCCGGGCAACCTCGATCCCGATCTCCACCGGAGAGCGGCTGACGACGAAGTATGAATTCCAGCGCGTGCTGGAGTGCAAGGCAGCCTCGATCTTGCAGATGAATGTCTGCCGCGTCGGCGGGCTGCTGGAGGCAAAGAAGATCGCCGGCATGGCGGAAGCCCAATATGCGCAGATCGCGCCTCACCTCTACAATGGTCCGGTGGGTGCTGCCGCCAGCATCCAGCTTTCGGCGGCGACACCCAACTTCCTGATCCACGAGGCCATCGTGGACTTTTCCGGCTTCCACGCTGACGTGCTGAAAAGCAAGCTCGTGGTCGAGGACGGCTATATCATTCCCTCGCGCGAACCCGGTCTTGGCATCGAGCTCAATCTCGAGGTGATCGAGCGCCACTCGCCCTATGAGGGACAGCGCCTTCACCTCCAGATGGACAGCGAACCCGCCGACGTGAAAGCCTTCGGCCCGGCGCGCGGCTGAGGAAAGCTCATGACGTATGACTACATCATTGTTGGCGCGGGTTCGGCAGGTTGCATCCTGGCAAACCGGCTGAGCGAGAGCGGCAAGTACAAGGTCCTGCTCGTCGAGGCGGGCGGCAGCGACAAGTCCTTCTGGTTCAAGATACCCGTCGGCTACGCCAGGAGCTATTACAATCCGGACGTCAACTGGATGTACTACAGCGAGCCGGAAGCCGAACTCCAAAATCGCAGTATCTATGTCCCGCGCGGAAAGGTGCAGGGAGGCTCCGGCTCCATCAACGCGATGATCTTTGTGCGCGGCGCGGACACGGACTTTGACGACTGGGCTGAAGCGGGCAACCCCGGATGGGGATTTGACGACGTGCTTCCCTATTTCAGGAAACTGGAAACCCACGCCGCCGGGGTGTCTGCCTGGCATGGCGAAGATGGCCCGATCCATGTCACGCCCATGCGCGGCATGACGCATCCGATAACCGATCTGTTCCTCAAGACATGCCGGGACCTCGGCCTGCCCATGAACGAGGACTTCAACGGCGCCACGATCGAAGGGGCCGGGGTCTATGATGTCAACACGAAGCGCGGTCAGCGTTCGCATTCGAGCGCAGAATATCTGCGCCCCGCATTGAAGCGCCCAAATCTCGATATCCAGCTTGAGACCCATGTCGAGAAGCTGCTTTTCGACGCGGACGGGCGCGTCTCCGGTATCGAAACCCGCAAGGGTCAGGTCAGACGCACATTCAGCGCCCGCAGGGAAGTCATCCTGGCAGCGGGTGCTGTCGGGACCCCCAGGATCATGCAGATCTCAGGCCTGGGGGATGGTTCCCGGTTGCAGCAACTGGGCATCGCCGTCCGCCGTGACCTGCCCGCAGTCGGGCAAAACCTGCAGGACCATCTTTGCGCCAGCTACTATTACCGCGCGGCGATCCCGACATTGAACGGCACATTCGGCAGCCTTCTTGGCCAAGCACGGCTGGGTCTGCAATATATCCTGACCCGCAAGGGGCCGTTTGCGATGAGCGTCAACCAGGCGGGCGGATTTTTCAAAGGTGCGCCGGACGAACAACGCCCGAACATACAGCTCTACTTCAACCCGCTTTCCTACCGCATCCCGAAGGACCCGGGGGCCGGCCTGAAACCGGAGCCCTACCCGGGTTACCTCATCTGTTTCAATTCCTGCCGTCCTGCAAGCAGGGGCAGCATCACGATCAGCTCCCCCGACCCGACAGCCTCACCGCTCATTCGGCCCAACTACCTGACGGCAGCGCAGGATATTGCGGAGGTTCTGCAGGGCAGCCGTCTGGTGCGGAAGATTGCCGCGGGCGCCGAATTGTCGGCCGTCACCGAAGAGGAAATTTCGCCCGGCATCGCGCTGGAAAGCGATGAAAGCTTGCTCACCTATTTCCGCGAGAATTCCGGCTCCATCTATCACCTCTGCGGCACCTGCGCGATGGGTCCTGACGATCAGACCTCGGTCGTCGACGCCAGACTTCGGGTGTACGGGGTCAAGGGCCTGCGGATCGTAGATGCCTCGATCTTCCCCAACATCACCTCAGGCAACATCAATGCACCGACCATGATGGTTGCTGAAAAAGGGGCTGCACTCATTCTTGAGGACGCCTAATGGATAAAACATGACATTTGAATCCCAAATGTCATGACAAATTTATCCATCAGATTCAAAAGCTTGTGGGCCGGCTTATCGCAAACATTTGGGTACCAAATGTTGCGGTCGGACCACTAGAGCCTGAGACCCGTCGATAGAGCACATCGACGGTGCACTTATGGAGGCGACATATTTTGCGGTATGTGCGAAATATGGAGGTATGCCGGAGCGTGGCAATTCACCTAGCGTGAACGGCTACCGGCCTTTCTGGGTAAATTGATACTGCATGAGCACGAACTTACCTTCTCTCACGTCTTTGAAAGCTTTCGTCGTCGTGGGCCAATGCCTGAGCTTTACCCAGGCGGCGGTGCGGCTTGGCGTCACGCAAAGTGCGGTGAGCCGGCAGATACGGCATCTTGAAAACACGCTGGACATCATCCTGTTTCACCGTGCCGTGAACGGGGTGAGCCTGACGGATGCGGGTGCGAAGCTCTATGACCGGGTCTCGGCTTCCTTCGACCTGATCGAGGAAGCCGTCTGCGAAGTGCGCGCCACTGTGCCACGGCAGACGCTCAAGGTTCTGGCTCCGCCGACCTTTGCAGCGCGGTGGCTTTCACGGCGGCTGGTTCCCTTTCGGCAGCGGTTCCCGGACCTGGATCTCTCGCTGCATATGCGCGGCGATGACAATGTGCGCTTTGACTGCGTGATCCGCTTCGGGATCGAGCCACATGAGCGGCAAACCAGCATCAGGCTGATCACCGAGCAGCACATCGCGGTCTGTTCGCCCGAACTCCATGCAAACCCGGACCTGCTTCGACGCAGCTGCCTGTTGTATGTTCTCGACGATTCAAGGCGCCTTCCGACATGGGACAACTGGCTGGCTGCGACGCAACGGAGCAGGCAGGATCTGCCGGACACCAACATGGAGTTTGCAACGCTGGACATGGTCATCCAGGCCGCCATGACGGGGGTCGGACTGGCCGTGGTTGACCGGCATATGATCGAAGCCGAGCTGCGGGCAGGCAGCCTCATCCAGTTCGACCCGGTTGTGGTGACCGGGCCTATCGGCTACTGGCTCGACATTGCTCCCGAACGGCTGGCAAGGACCAGAGTGGTTCACTTCTCGCGATGGATGCAGCAGATGGCCGGTCTCAATCGGGAACCCGGGTTGAGCTGAGGCCTGAATCTTGTTCCGGCCGGGTCATTTCGCTTTGGTCCGGCCTCGGCTATGAATCGGAAAGCGGCGCAACCGGTCATGGCATTCCTTCGATGGCCCGGTATCCGGCAGCCTCGATGCCGACCCTGGCGCAGATTTCGTCATTGTTTCCGATGTCGCCCGATATGCCGACGGCGCCGACAATTTCGCCCTCCTGCGTCGCAATCAGCACACCGCCGGGAGATGGCACCATGCGCCCGCCGCTGACTGTGGTCAGCACACCGATGAAGGTCGGGTTCTTTTCGGCGCGCGACGTCAGTTCGCGCGAGCCGAAGCCCATGCCGAGCGACCCCCAGGCCTTGCCGAAGGCAATGTCGAAGCGAACGATCCCTGCCCCGTCTTCCCTCTTGTAGGCAACGAGATGGCCACCGGCATCCAGAACGGCAACGGCGAGCGGCGCAAACTGTCTCGAGCGCGCCTCCGCAAGCGCGACGTCTATGATGCTTGATGCGGTCAGAAGAGATAGCATGCTGATATTGCTCCTTGCTTGAAGTCCTGCCAGACGCTTGCCTGCGCCCGCCATCTTCGTCAGATGAACATGGCAAAAATGTCCCGCGACGTGCGGGGACGAGGAACGCGAAAGCTGGCGCTGCGTGTGTCGATCGCGGCGGGACGGGCAAGACATGCCTCCAGCCATCGCTTCATCGACGGCCATGGAAAGATATCGATCCCGGCCACGAGGATGAAATGCATCACCGCTGCGACATTGATGTCGGCCGCCGTAAAGCGGTCGCCGAGGATGTATTCCCGTGTCCGTAGATGGGTATCGAGAACGGACCACGGGCGCCTGAGCTTGGCAAGCGTGATGTCCGTCTCCTCATCGCACGGCACTTGCGGATCGAACAGATACCGGACTGCAGCCGTCAGCAGCAGCGGCTTTTCCACCTCCGTCGCCACCCAGAATGACCATTGTTGCATCAGGGCCTCCTCGTGCGGGGTCTGCGGCCCCAGCGGGCCGCCATAGGTTCTGGCGAGATAGAGATTGATCGCCAGCGATTCGAAGAGAACGAGATCGCCATCGACCAGCGTCGGGCATTTTCCATTGGGATTCAGCGCCAGAAAGTCCGCCGGCTTATCCTGCCCGGGATGAAAGGCGATGGGCTTGTGCACGTAGTCGATGCCGATTTCCTTCAGCATGAAGGTACAGCGATTGGCCCGCGTGCGACTGGCATCGCCATAAAGCGTGATCATGAAATTCCTCCCGCAGTGGTCCGACCGCACAGCGCGGCCGGCCATGGTCCGCCATCAGATCTTGTCGGAGCCCAGCGCATCCGCCGGAACCCATATGCCGTGGAAGCCCTCATGCACGCGGCATGGGAACTTTAGGATCGCGACCGGACCTGCCGACAGGTTCCTGGCATCGAGAATGACGAGATCGGTGCGATTTTCCGCGCGCCGCCCGACCATGGAGAGCAGCCATCCATCGCCCTCTTCCGCATCATGGCTGCGGGGCACGAAATAGGGTTCCTCCGGCGAGGAATTCGGTCCGGCATAGTAGAAATCGATCTTGCCGGTCTCTTCGTCAAAATGGCCGAGACAGGTGAAGGGTGGCCCCTTCGGACCGAAGGGCAGCATCGGACCGAGCGCCGGATTGTTGGTGCCAAACCAGAAGTGCCGCGTCTTGCGCATGGCATAGCGGGGATCGATCACCGGCATCTCGCCGATATGATTGATGAAGCGGCGAATTTCGACCATTTCGCTCTGGCTCGAAAGATCAACGACCCAGCGTTCGCCGAAGGGCGGCATCTCGTGGGCATGGGGATCGTGAATGTCGGGGAACTGGCTCAGCCAGCCGGAGTCGGTCACGAACTGGTCAAGCACCAGACGGCTGCCATCCTCCCAGGCGTTGAACGTATGCGTCTGCATGGCGACCTTGGGCACGTTGAACCAGCGGATGCCGGCAACACCCTTGTCGCGTGGAATGACGGCGACATAGGTTTTGCGGTGGCTGTCCCAATGCCAGTAGGATTCACCCTTCCTGACCCGATCCCAGTCGCAAACCATCGGGCAGATGACGAAGGCGATGTAGTTGCGCGACACCATGAAGTCGTGAACCATCGAGGAATACGGCGCCTTGAAGCGCTCGGTGCGGGTGAACTGGCCCTCGCGATCGATGTTGTAGACCTCGATCTCGTCGCTGGCGACGCCTTCGCAATTGTAGGCAAAGGCGACGCATTCGCCCGTCAGCGGATCGTATTTGGGATGCGCCGTAAAGGTCTTGCTCTTCAGCTGTCCGCCGAAGTCGGTTTCGCCGCGCGTCGTCAGGTCATTGGGATCAATTTCGTAGGGACGGCCGGATTCCTTCAGCGCATAGAGCTTGCCGTGGTGCCACATGATCGAGGTATTGGCGGTGTTGTTGTCTTCGCCGGCGACCTCGGGCGAATCCGTAAACGGATTGCGATAGGCCCCGAAGAGGGCGCGGCGCGCTTCACGCTCCAGCTGAAACTTACGCGTCCGCACGTATCGCATCGTCAGGTCGGCGTGGCCGCCCTGAATGCGCACGCTGTGCACCATGCCGTCGCCATTGAGGAAGATGTCCTTGCCGTGGAGCGGCGGGTAGGTGTGGTCGGCGCTGTTGCGAATATAGATGCCTTCCAGTTCCGGCGGGATCCGGCCGATCACTTCGAGGTCATGGACATGGCCCTCGATGCGCACCGGAGCGGCATAGCCGTTGAAGACGACATCGTCCGGGAACTGCAGGCCGGTCGACACGGGCATATGTTTGTTCATGGCATTCTCCTTGATATCAATTGAAGCTTGGGGGATCAGGCGGTGTAAGGGGCCGCGTCCGCGGCGGGTAAACGCACCTTGAATGCGACCAGCAGGCTCAGGGCGAGGATTGCCACCAGCGTCGCGGCAAGTCCGAGTGCGCCATAGCCGAAGCCGGAAACGATGGCCCCGCCGACGGCGGGCCCCGTGCACGACCCGATCATCATCATGGCGGGCGTTGCGGAGACCGCACGGCCGCTCTTGTCGAGGCGCGCCAGAAGACCGAACAGGAATGTGTGCGTGAAGATGACGATCGAGACATAGACCGACGCCGTGACGGCATAGGGCGCAAAGATCGGCGAATTCGACATCGTCAGCGCAAGGACTGCCTGCAGGACAGGGCCGCAAAAGCCGACGGCAAGCGGCGAAAGACGCTTCTGAAGAAGGGCGGCAAGGGCGCCGGGCAGAAGATTGACGAAGCCGAGCGCAATCAGCACGACATTGATCTTGTCCGTCTCGAAACCGCGCGCCGCACCGATCCGCTCCAGAAACGAGAAGACCATGGCCTGGTTGAAGGTTAGGCAGATGACCACGCCGATCAGAAACCACACGGCACGGGGCGTCGACTGCGTGGGCTGCTCCGCCTTCATGCGTGGCTGGACAATGCCAGCCGAGGGAAAGAACAGCGCCGTGGACAGGCAGGCAAGGCCCATGATGCCCGCAAAAACCAGGAACATTGCCGGGGCGCCCGCATGTTCGACGAGCTTCGGCAGGACCGCAAAGAAGAAGACACCAAGGACACCAAGCGCCACATTCACGGTTCCGAACAGGCGGTGCGGGTTTTCGGTGCGACCGATATTGCCGTGCGTGATGGACAAGGCCGCACCCGTGCCGAGACCCGCGAGGACATGCAGAGCAACGATCACCGGAAGGCTCGACGCATCGACCGGCATGCGCGACACGGCAAGAAAGGCGAGCGCGCCGGTCAGAAAACCGGCCGTGACGCAAAGGCGGTGCGGAATACGATCGAAGATGGGCGCAACAATCGTGCTTGCGATGACAACGCTGAACAGGAACAGCGTCACGGTCAGTCCGGCCTGAACGGGGCTGAAGCCATAATATTGCATGAGATTGCCGATCCACAGCGGCAGCGCCACCATGTCGATCATTCCGGCGACGTGCCCGATGCTGAGCACGACCTTGCCTCCAACGCTTCTGGATTGCGTCACGTTCTCTCTCCCGATTTTCAAAGGCGCGACTGCTGGTCCCCATCGATCCGACAAGGTCCCCGACGCCTGGCTCCTCCCGTGCCATTCTTGACACTTCTCAAATCCTACGTTCGGCGTTAGTCGTAGAAAAACAGATTGAATTCATGGTATCCATGAATGGCATCAATACCTGAGCGGCGGAGAGTCCGGCTGACATGCGATTGGAACGCTTCGATCTCAACCTTCTTGTCGTGCTGGATGCATTGCTGGAAGAACGCAACGTGACCCGGGCCGCCGAACGGCTCCATATCGGGCAATCGGCCGCCAGCGCGGCACTCAGAAGGCTGCGTGACTTCTTCGGGGACGAGTTGCTGGTCCCGGCTGGACGGCGCTTCGAATTGACACCCGTTGCGCAAGGATTGATCGGTCCGGTGAGGGACACGTTGCTCAGGGCACGCGCTGCGATCTCGCTGCGGCCAAGCTTCGATCCTGCAATGGAATCCCGCCGCTTTACAATCTGCGCGTCCGACTACGCGCTCTCGGTCTTCCTGGGTGAGGCAGCCGCGGCCATCGCGGCGATCGCACCCCGAATTCAGCTCGATTTTTCAAGGCCGCCGCTCGATCTGCACGAAGCATTCGAGCGCGGCAGTCTCGACCTGATGATCATGCCGGAGCAATATGCCGTCGAGTTCGACCATCCCCAGACGCAATTGCTGAGAGATGGCCACGCCTGTCTGGTCAGCGCGGAAAACCCGGCCGCAGGACGCATGCTGACGATGGACGACTATCTCGACATGGGTCACATCGCCATACGGCTGGGCGATGCGGGCACCCTTGCATTCGAGGAATGGTTCCTGCCGCGGTTCGGCCGTCAAAGGCGTGTCGAATGCAGCGTGGACTCGTTCAGCGCGGTTCCGCATTTGCTGATGAAGACCAACCGGATAGCAACCATGCACCGGCGATTTGCCGAAGCGCTGGTGCAGCGTTTCCCGCTGAAGATACTCGACGCCCCGTTTGAAATGAGTGAGCTGGTCGAGGTCATGATCTGGCCGCGCTATCGCGATCTCGACCTCGGTCACACCTGGTTGCGGACACAGATCCTCACAGCCGCTGGCGCCATGAGGTAGGAAAGCCCCTCATTCCTGAGTTTTGGCTCTGGTGCTGCCGACGAGCATCGTGACGAATGCGGTCACCTTGGGCGGGCGAAAGCGGGCCGTCGGATAGACAACGTGTATTCCGCCCGCAGGCAGCGACCAGTCCGGCAGAATTCTGACGAGTTCACCCCTCGTCAGAGGCTCCGTGACGAGGAAATCCGGAAGCACGGAAACCCCCGCGCCAGCCAGCGTCGCGGCAAGAACGGCAGGGGTTGCATTCGCCGCCAGAACCTGACGCATGCGCACCGAACGCCGCTCAAAATCGCCCTTGACGAAGTGCCAGGTCAGCGGGTCCCTCAGCGCGCTGTTGGCGACGAACGGAACGCGCGTCATCTGATCGGGATCATCTGCAGCAATGGTCTCGGCCACCTTCGGCGCGGCCACGAGAAATTGCTGGAAGGCGCCCACGCGTCGCGCATGCAGACTTGTATCATCAAGCCAGCCGACCCGGATGGAGAGGTCGATCTGGTTGGCAATCAGATCGGTCCTGGCGTCCGAGAGGATCAGGTCTACCTGGCAGGCCGGGTAACGGCTTGTGAATGCTGCAGCCAGTGGCGCGATCCGCGAGGTCCCGTAATCGTTCGGTGCCGCGATCCGCAGCACGCCGCTCGGCTTGGTGTTGGAGCGGACGACCTCGCCGATGGCATCCTCCGCCTCGCGCAGAATGATCACGCTACGGGCATGAAGCAATCGACCGGCCTCTGTCGGTTCCACACGGCGTGTCGTGCGCATCAGCAGCGCCGTCTTCAGTTCCTCCTCGAGCTTCGACACCTGCTGGCTGACAACCGTCTTGGTGATGCCGAGACGGTCTGCCGCGCGCGTGAATGAGCCCGTATCCACCACAGCCGCAAAATAGGCAAGCCGGTTGAGATTGACTGCTTCCATGGGAACTCCGACCAATGCGTGTTGGGCAAAACGTATGTCGCGGCTTTGCGGAAAAGACACGGATAAACAAAGATATAAAGCGCATCGTTTGAATCCGGGTCATGGCAATGCGCTTCAATTGTAAGTCATTAGCATACAGACTATCATATTATAGGTAATTTATCCATAAGTCCGCAACCGCTATTGAACTCCCACACGAAGCGGAGAGTTCAATCATGCAGGTCACCTACCTTTTCGATCCCCTTTGCGGCTGGTGCTATGGCGCCGGACCATCGCTGGAACAGCTTTCGCATCTCAAAGGGATTGTCTTGAAACTTGCCCCCACGGGGCTGTTTGCCGGCGAGAACGCGCGGCCGATGAATGCCTCGTTTGCGGCCTATGCCTGGCAGAACGACCAGCGCATTGCCCGGCTTACGGGCCAGCAATTTTCGCAGGACTATCGCGATCATGTCCTCGGTGCGGATGACGCCATGTTCGACTCTGCCCCGGCGACGCTGGGTCTGGTCGCTGTCGGCCTCACGGCTCCGGAGCATGAAATCAAGGCGCTGAAACTGCTTCAGCGTGCCCGATATGTCGATGGCCGCAACAATTGCGACCTTTCAGTTGTCGCCGATGTGCTGTCAGCCGCAGGCCTCAACGAGGCTGCGCGTCGCATCGCATCGCCCGATCCCGAACTGCTCGAGGCCTATCGCACCCGTATCGACGATGCCCGGCGCGACATGGCGCGCTTTGGCGCGCAGGGCGTTCCCTCGCTGATCGTCGAAGGCGCAGCCGGTGGGCAACTGCTGCCGAGCAACCTTCTGTTCGGCGACATCACCGCTCTCGCATCCACGCTGCAGACAGCCTGAGCCTCACGGCCAGTTTTCACCTCATCAACACCCAGCCCCCAAACCAAGGAGACTTCAGATGACGACAGATGCCAAGACTTCCAGATTGAACTGGGCCCACTTTCCGGCCGGCCAGAACGGCTTCTTCCGTGCGCCGGTTCTCGTGACCGGCCCGACCGAGGCGCTGCTGATCGACGGCGGCTTCACCTATCCAGACGGCAAGGCGCTCGCGCAGGCGATCAAGGCGACGGGAAAGACGCTGAAGGCCATTTATGTCAGCCAGTCCGACCCAGACTACTACTTCAGCCTCAAGCCCGTTCGCGAGGCTTTCCCGGATGCGAAAGTGCTCGCCGCATCCGACACGCTTGCCGCCATTCGGGGCAATGTCGAGAAGAAGATCGCCGCCTGGGGCGGTCAATTGAAGGAAAATGGTCCTCAGTCGCTCAACGATATCGTTTTCCCGGCAGCCTACGATCAACCGACGCTCTCCGTGGATGGCGAGACGATTGAAATCGTCAATGCGGCGGAAGGTCTCGCAAACCGTCGCTATCTCTTCGTGCCGTCGCTCAACGCCGTGTTCGGCGGCGTGATGGTCTTCTCGGGCGTTCACGTCTGGACTGCCGATACGCAGACCGCCGAAAGCCGCGCAGCCTGGGTCAAGACGCTGGACGAGATTGCCGGTCGCAGGCCTGCCATTCTTGTGCCGGGACACATGACGCCAGACGCCGCTACCGGACTTTCCGCAGTGGAGTACACCAAGTCCTACCTCCTGGCCTTCGAAGATGAAATCAAGAAGGCGACCGACAGCGCGTCTCTCAAGGCAGCCATGGAAAATCGCTTCCCGGGTCTCGGCATGGGCGTTGCCCTCGATATCGGCTCCAAGGTCGCCACCGGCGAAATGAAGTGGGGCTGAGATGCGCAGCAATCGGGACATCATCCGGGCGACCTATGAGGGGTCGTCCGAGGAAAATGGAAAGAACCTGCTCGCGGTTCTTTCTCCGGACATCGAATGGACGGAAGCGGAAGGTTTCCCCTACGCGGGGACCTATGTCGGGGTCGACGCCCTGATGAAGGGCGTCTTCAATCGACTGGCCACGGAATGGGACAGCTACAAGGCTGAAGTCCACACCTATCTGGCCGACGGAGACCGTGTTGCGGCTTTCGGTGTCTATTCCGGCACCCACAAGGCAACCGGGAAATCAATGACATCGCCGTTCGCGCATTACTACGAACTTCGCGACGGCAAGATCATCCGCATGCGCCAGTACGTCGACACGGTCCTGGTCGCGCGCGCCCTCAGCTGAAATCACCGCAACCAAGGAGAAAGACATGTCGAAATTGAAAATGCTCGCGGCAGCCGCCGCCATTGCATTCACGGTCGCACCGACCGCTCATGCCGCCACGAAGCAGTCCAGTCAGGAGAAAGCCGTCATGCAGCAGGAAGCATTGACCCAGAAGAACAAGGCGCTCGTTACGAAGGCCTATCAGGAGCTTTTCGGCGATCACGATCTCACGGCGCTCGACCGCTATTGGGCTGAAGACTATATCCAGCACAACCCGACGATGACGGACGGCCGCGCTTCCGTGAAGCAGTTGCTGGAAAGCATGGGCATCACCCATTGGCCCAAGCAGAAGGTGGACTTCAAGCGCGTCATTGCTGAAGGCGACCTCGTCATGCTGCAGGTCGTCCAGCCGAAGACGGACAATTCGCCGGAAATGGTCATTGTCGACATGTTCCGCGTCGAGAACGGCAAGATCGCAGAACATTGGGACGTCATGCAGCCTGTCCCGGCACCGACCGTCAACAAGCGGCCGATGTACTGAAGCCAGCAGCTTGCTGAACAGCAACAAAAGACAACGGGCGCGGATCGACGGATACGCGCCCGTTGTCGTCTTAGAGCGTTTCCATCGCGGCAGTAGTTCCTGCCTCTGCGAAACTTTCGGTTGGTTTCTTGTAAAATATCCTTGGGGTTGCTGATATCTGATTGCTAAGTCTGTTGTTGCGGATCCGTTTTGGGGGAAGACACACAGTGTCTCGAACGGTCGCTGGCGACATAGGCCGGATCGAAAGCAACCAACCTGGAGTCTGCATGAAAACGCTGGTCCTGTTTGCCCATCCGGCGCTGCATCAGTCACGCATCAACAAGGCCATGCTAAAGGCGGCGCGCGGCGTTGCGGACATCACCGTTGCGGATCTTTACGCAGACTATCCGCGCCACGAGATCAACGTCGAGCGCGAGCAGAAGCGCCTGCTGGACCATGATCTGATCGTTTTCCAATATCCTTTCCACTGGTATTCGTGCCCGCCCATCATCAAGGAATGGTTCGACCTGGTCCTCGAGCATGGCTTTGCCTATGGGCATGGCGGCGAGGCGCTCAAGGGCAAACGTTGGTTATCCGCGATCTCGACCGGTGCGCCGGCATCCGCGTATACGCCGGAGGGCCGCCACCACTTTACGCTCAGACAATTGCTCTCGCCCGTGGAGGCGACCGCCAATCTTTGCGGTATGCCATTCCTGGCGCCCTTCGTGTTCAATGGATCGCTGTCCGCCAACAACACGGCGCGGGATGAGCACGTCGCAGCCTATGTCAGGCTGCTCACCGCATTGAGGGACGACCATGTGGATATTGAGAGGGCACGACGGCGCGAGCTTCTGACGGCCGCCGATATAGGGGACATCATGCTTCAGGTGACACATGGATAGTCTGCTCTTCGAAGCGTTCATTTATCTGGCGGCCGGTGTTTGCGCTGCGCCGATTGCCCAGAAGCTGGGTCTTGGAACCGTGCTCGGATATCTCGCAGCGGGCGTCATCATCGGGCCACTTCTGGGCCTCGTGGGTGCAGAGGCGCAACGTCTGCAGGAATTCGCGGAATTCGGCGTCGTCATGATGCTGTTTCTGGTCGGTCTCGAACTGGAACCGCAACAGCTGTGGAGCATGCGCAACCGGCTGCTCGGCCTCGGCGGCCTGCAGGTGGGCGGCACCGCTCTTGTCTGCTGGGTTGTCGCCTGGCTCGTCGGCACGCCCTGGACAGTCGCTCTGGCCATTGGCCTCATCGCGGCAGGTTCCTCGACGGCCATTGTCCTGCAAACGCTTGAGGAAAAAGGGCTTATGCGCAGCGATGGCGGCAAGGCCAGCTTTGCGGTGCTTCTCTTTCAGGACATTTCCGTAATCCCCATCCTCGCCATCCTGCCACTGCTTGCCATTCACGGGCTGGGTGCGGAAACGGCAACGGCCCATGACGCCGAAAAGGGTCTGAGGCTCCTCGATGGGCTGCCGGTCTGGCAGACAACGCTCCTCACACTGCTGGCTGTCGCCGTCGTTGTTCTCGGCGGACACTTTCTCACGCGCCCCCTCTTCCGTTTCGTGGCCGGCGCAAAGGTTCGCGAGGCCTTCACCGCAACGGCGCTGCTCATGGTCATCAGCATTGCCCTTTTGATGAGCCTTGTTGGCCTGTCGCCGGCGCTCGGCACGTTCCTGGCAGGTGTCGTGCTTGCCAACAGCGAGTACAGGCATGAACTGGAGAGCGATATCGGCCCGTTCAAGGGGCTGTTGCTTGGCCTCTTCTTCATCACGGTCGGCGCGGGGATCGACTTTTCGCTGCTCGCGCAACACCTCGTTCTGGTCTGCCTGCTGACGGTCGGCCTGATTGTGATCAAGGCGGCTGTGCTGTGGTGCGTGGCAAGCCTGTTCCGTCTCAGAGGCAGCGATCGGTGGCTGTTTGCCCTTGGCCTTGCCCAGGCCGGAGAATTTGCTTTCGTGCTTCTCTCCTTCGTCGGCCAGAATGGTGTCATAGCAACCGAGATGGCGCGTATGCTGACGCTTGTCGTCGCCCTTTCCATGCTGGTGACGCCATTTCTCTTCATCGTGCTCGACCGCCTCATCCTGCCTCGCATGACCGAGGCGCAAGCCCGCAGCGAAGATCAGATCGATGTGGTCGGTGTCGCCATCATTGCCGGGATCGGCCGGTTCGGGCAGATCGTCAATCGGCTACTGCGATCGCATGGCTATGAGACCGTTGTGCTGGATCTGAGCGCCGAAACCGTCGACACCATGTCGAAGTTCGGCATCAAGGCGTTCTTCGGGGACGCCGCCAGACCCGATCTTCTGGAGGCGGCGGGCATTGGCGAGGCAAAGCTGCTTGTGGTGGCGGTCGACGACCGGGAACACGCCCTGAACATCGTAAAATACGCCCGCCAGCGCCGACCGGACATCCACATCGTTTCGCGGGCCTATGACAGGCTTCACGTCTACGACCTCTATAGCGCAGGCAGCGACGACATCATTCGGGAAACGTTCGACAGCGCGGTACGAGCAGGCAGATGCGCGCTCGAAGCCCTTGGCAAGCACCCCCATGAGGCCGAAAAGGCGGTTGGCGCATTTGTCCGGCGAGATCGTCGATCGCTGCTCCGGCTTGCAGAACTCTACGACCCCGATATCCCGCCGATGCAAAACCAGCCCTATGTCGATCTGGCCAAGCGCATCCGCGCCGAGGAGGACCAGATGATGACAATCAAGGGCGCCGAAAAGCGCAACGAAATCGATCGGGCATGGATGCCTCCGCCGGTCACGGATAAGGCGGACGATGCCTGAACCCGGCGGGCGGCCATCATCTGACCGAAGCGGAGGCAGGGACGTATTCGGCGGGGACGTGAGTCCCTCGCCGCGACAGCTTTTCGGTCATGATCGTCGTTCTCATGCCGAAAGCCGAGACCAGAAACGCCATGACGCAGCCGGTGATCAGCGGCAGCAATGCATTGGCCTGTCCGGTGATTTCCAGAGCAAACAGGATTGACGCGAAGAGTGCGCGCGACGCACCCGCAAAACAGGCCGCCATTCCGACCAGTCCGGCCATGGTCAGGTCGACCGGCAACCCGAACATGGCAAGCGCCTGCCCCACCAGCACGCCAAGAGCGCCACCGATGGTGAGGAGCGGCGCGAGCATGCCGCCGGAGGTTCCGCTGCCAAGCGCGATGGCCCAGGACAGGAATTTCAGCAGGCAGAACATGCCAAGCGCCGCGCCGACATAGTGTCCGCTGAGGATGCGATTGATATTGTCATAGCCGACGCCCATCGTATCGGGTGCAATGAAGCCGATCATGCCGACCGCAAGCCCGCCGAAGGCCGGCCACCACATCCAGTGCACCGGCAGCTTCTCAAACAGATCCTCGGTCAGGTAGATGGCCTTGGTGATGAGGATCGAGAATGCGCCAATCGCAATGCCCTCGGCCGCGTAGCCCACCAGCATTTCGCGGGTGACCGGCAGGAAGACGGGCGCGTTGAACACCTGGCCGGTCCCGAAGAGCCACGGGCGCACTGCCATGGCGACCAGCACGGCCAGAATGACCGGCACGAAAGACCGGGGACGGAATTCAAAAACAAGCAGTTCGATGGCCAGCAGCACCGCCGCAAAGGGCGTTGCAAAAATGGCCGTCATGCCGCCCGCGGCACCGGCCGCCAGCAGAACCTTGCGTTCATGCGCCGACACGTGGATCCACTGGCCGAGCAGCGAACCGAGCGCACCACCGGTTGCGATGATCGGCCCTTCCGCACCAAAGGGACCACCCGTGCCGATGGAAATGGCGGCGGACAGCGGCTTCAGGAAAGTCATGCGAACCGGAATGCGGCTCTCGTTGGTCAGGATCTGTTCCATCGCCTCGGGAATGCCGTGGCCACGTATGGCCTTGGCGCCATATCGCGCCATCAGCCCGACAATGATCGATCCGGCAATCGGCACAAGCACGACCCAGGCACCGAGATGGTTGCCCGCCGGTGAAACGAACTCTCCGGAAAAGCGGCCGTAGAAGGCGATGTTGGTGATGAGGCCGGTGAGATAGACGAGAAAGCGGGCAAAGACAGTCACCAAAGCGGCAATGGCCATGGACAGGACGCAGATCAACAGGCTGCGCCGATCCAATGTCCGCGGGTGTCTCTCCACTTCGGCGCTTTCGATGAGGGGCGCCATTCCGGCAGACAAGGGCAGGCCGGATGTTGTCGAGGCCTTCTCGACATCATGTGAACTCATTCGTCTTTTCCTTCAAAGAACAGCGGCGGAGCCGTGTCATCAAGACCAGCGGCATGCGTCAGCGCCCGCAACCCGTCTGCAAGCGCGGTCCGGTTTTCATCCTCCATGGCGGCAATCGCCTCGATCAGGCTTTCCTGCGGCGTGCGGGTCTGGTTGCGCATGGCGCGGTGGCCCGCTTCATTGAGAAATAGCGAGACCCGGCGTCTGTCATCGACAGCCGTGCGCCGCTCGATGAGGCCGCCTGCCTCAAGGCGCGCGACCATTTCCGAGGCGGTGCTCTGATGGGTATGCGTCAGGGCGGCGACGTCGTTGACTGACGCGCCCTCGCGCGATGCAATCATCCTCAAGACGAATGTCTGCGCGCTGGTAAGGCCCTCGAATTGCGTGGAGGCACGCCGCAGCGCCTGCACGATACGGCGCAGGGAATCCATGATGGCTTGCGCCTCAGAGGTGGACGAATGGTCAGTCGACATATTGTATTGGTTCCGCTTTATTCGGATCCAATATATTCAGCTGATATGAATGTCCAGAGACGTCCTTGCACGATCTCAAGCCGAGGCTGGACGAAACGAGCGCGCCACATTATATTTAGCTAAGTTAGCTAAAAGGTACTCGGATGCAGGTTACGATCCACGCGGCAAAAACCAATCTTTCAAAACTGATCGAGGCGGCACTGGCGGGCGAGGAAGTCGTAATCGCCAAGGGCAAGCGTCCGGTCGTCAAGATTGTACCTGTTCCTCAGAAAGGATTTACAATTGGCCTGTTGAAAGGACAATTGAACGGGACAGGACCCGACTTTTTCGAGACGATGAGCGAGGATGAACTGGCGCTTTGGGAAGGCGCCCAGTGAAGCATATTCTGCTGGATACCCACGCGTGGGCCTGGTCCCTTACCGCCGATGCGCGCCTGTCAGCAACGGCTATCGCCGCGATGGAAGAAGCCGAGACAGTTTCAATCAGCACAATCAGCCTGTTCGAGATTGGCCAGAAGGTCCGTCTTGGCAAATGGCCAGAGATGGAACCATTCCTGTCGAAACTGATTGGACTGGCGCATGAACAGGGTGGGCGGCTGTTGGAAACATCCGCTGAGGCGAGCCTGCTCGCCGCAACGTTGGATTGGGCACACCGTGATCCGTTCGACCGGTTCATCGCAGCCGCAGCGATCACCCGAGGACTACCGCTGATCTCCGCGGATAGCGCATTCGATACCTTGACGTCGGAGCCTTCATGGCCGGGAAGGCATTGGTAGCCTTGCACGTGTTTGACCTCATCGTTGCCGGGCTCTGCAAGGCGGGTTCAACAAATCATTGCCAGTTTTATGAAGCGTAAGCGATTGCGCCAATCCGCATGTGGCTCTCTTACCGATAACGCGGCTTCGACTTCTGCCGCGGCGCCTGCTTCTGGGTCTCTTGGTCTTTGTTCGCCTCCCGCTCGGCGAGCAATTTCTCCTGCCCTTGGCGTTCCTGCGCAATATCCGGCGATTGGTTGATGTCGAGATTGACCGGCTTGCCGAGGCTTCGCTCGCTCGCAAGCTTCTTCTCGATCGCTTCCTGGGCATCGAGCATGGCGCGCTGGCTGGAACTGATCTTGTCTCGCAGTGCCTTGATCGCTCCGACCCTATCCTCGGGCAGGTTCGACATGATCTGATCAAGGCTGTCATCCATCGCCTTGAAGCTCTGTTTCATGAGGCTCAGATCTGCCATGTCATTGTCCTTCTGGTTCCATTGGGAATTGATAGTGGTTTGCTGCGAGCCACCTGCCGCAGCCCGGGCAGTTCGCTCCCGAAAGCGGATGATCTCAGCGGGTTCAGCCGGACTGATCATCTGAGCTTCACTTGCCATGGCGCGGGGAACAACAAAGACCGTGTCGGGCTGCGTTCGTGATGGGACGAGCCGATGAAGATCGGTGGCCGGAATATCGAGGAAGGTAAGCGCCCCACCCTCCCGGAGGACCATCTGCGCCGCCGATGCGCGGTCGCGCGTGAACAGCGGGGCCGATGACCGCTGGGACGCACTTGGAGACGCATGAAGCAAGGATGGGGGCAAGGGCTCCAGTGAGGATGGGGACTGGGATGGAGATGTGGACGAAGATGACCAGCCTGCACGCTCGGCACGATAGAGCCGGACGAGACCCGGCCGCTGCGGTGGCTCCGGTGTGAGGGTTGAGGGAAGCGCGTCCCGCGAGGTGGCCGACCACGCACGTGCCACTGCCTCCGCATGATGCTTCCCCTCGATACGCATGGGCACATGAACACCGCCTGTTCGTACAGCCTCGACCCGGCGACGGACGGTCTCTGACGCCTCACCGCGTTCCACACGCTTGATATCCTTCATCGTGTAGCCCGGTGGATTGGCGCGCTCGAAACGGCTGACCGCATCCATGGGAATGTTGCGTTGCCTCGCCTCCTCGGCGAGCGTCTCCCGCCAGCGCTTGAAGTCCTGTATCTTCGGGTGAAGCTTCTTGCCCGTCTCTGAACGCATCTTCACCACCACATGAACATGCAGGTGGTCACGGTCCTCATGAAGTGCAAAGACGTAAGCGTGGCTCGCAAACTCCCGCGCCAGCATGGCCCTTGATGCGGCAACAAAGGCCTCCTTCGGCGTTCCCGGTTTGGCGCTCAACACGATATGCGCAACGTCACGTCGTTCCTGTGAGCGTAGATCACGCTTCCAGCTACGGGCCTCTTCGATCGCAGCCTTCGGACCGGTCAGAACCACATCGTCTCCATATCCCGCCGATCCGCCTCTGGAGCGATCGACAAGACGGATGGAATGGAGATCATGGCGACCACCTTGACGGATCTGGCCGAGATAGCGTGCCACGCCCTCGACACCGTGGGCAAAGCCCTGAACTTCGACCTCTGCCTCCTCACCGAAGACGGCCATGAAGCGCGCCTGCATCTGGCTCAGCGATTTGCGGGTCTCGAAGATCCTGGCAGGTGTTGTCTCGCCCGGCTGCTTGCGGGCAGCAGCGCTGACGACCAGCGCGATGTGCCTCCGCTCACCCGCCTCTTCACTTCGCCATGCAAGCCGGTGGCCGGGAAGCGCTTGCCTGAGTGCCCGTGACAGGTCGTCGTCACTCTGGACGCTGGATGCCGGCACTGTAAGGGATAGACGCAGCACATCCTTCGATGGCTGGCGTCCATCTTCCTCACTCCAGTCATCGGCCATGGCCTGCACCCACGCGTTGCCATCCTGTGCGAGACCTGCCTCGTCCTCGACGGGCAGTTTGCCCTCCCTGCTCTGGTAGTTCAAAAGCGCACCAATGCGCGACCGGCCCGTAGCAAAGCTCACGAGCTTGACCACGGCCTGCTGCGATCCCGACGCAATCCCCATGCGGACCTGCGGTTTGCAGAGCGTCAGCGCTGCATCTGACCCGAGCATCACCCGTCCTGGCGCTAACGCCTGCGACAGAGCGGAAGACCGCGCAGGCGATCGCGCATTTACTGCCGCCCTTGTCCCTGCCCCTCCACCAGCACCACCACCGCCACGCTGTTTGCGCCGCTCATCCTCGAACGCAGCAACAGGGCTCGTTCCCGTGACCGGCTTTCCACCTGTCCGCGGCTTGCCCGCTCCCTCGGGCCTCAGACCGCCCGACATGCGTCCACGCAACCCGTTGCCACCGGACCAGTTCCCGCTCAGCCCGGAGCCACCCGATCTGGTAACACGCGGCTTCGGCCCGGGCTTCTGTCGCGGCCTCACTCCAGCCGCTGCAGTCCCCTGAGACTGCCTGAGCAAAGGCACCACCGAGGTTCTGCGCCTCTCATCGATCTCATCCAGCACGGACAGGAAACCATCGAGATCAAACATCGCGCATCACCTCGTCTGATGCCTGCGCCCTGCTCTTGCGGCACATGGCCTCAAGCATCCCCATCTGTTCCAGAACAAGTCGTGCCAGCCTGTCCACGCCGCCCTTCAGCTCTGTATAACCCGGCGCCCGTCCAGCATTGAGCGACCGCGCAATCTGATTGAGGTTCACGCCCGCCTTTCGAAGCTGCATCACATTGGCGCGTATGCCCTTCGCCGCCTCTCCGTCAAAGGTCGGACCAAAGCCGCACGCCTGGCGCGCCAGCCGGCGCAATGTCTCGCTCTTGGTCAAGCGGTGAGCGCTCGCAAACGACGTCAGCGCGCTCCACTCCTCATCCGACAGCCGCACATGGACGACCCGGCTACGCCTCATCGACGACGAGAGCTTTGGTCGTCCCCCTGCCATTCTGGTCCTTTCGCGTCATCGCTCAATCGTTCCGGTCGCCCTTGCGACTGCCGGAACGACCCACCATCGCCCGCTTCGGGCACGGCGCAGAATTCGTATCACGAAGACTGCTATCCTGCCAGCCAGATAATTCATTTTTATCATTGATAATCATATACTTAGAGTACTACACGAAGCACTTTCCTTCGCCCACTCTCCCCACTTCGCAAAGCACTTCACTGCGCGACGTGACCCCACTTCACGAAGCATTTTGCTTCCTGAAGTGCAAAAAGGCTGAGCGGTTCTGCTGCGTGAAGTGCGCGCGCTCATCAAACGACAGCGCTGCGCGAAGGGTTTCGCTGAATGAAGCAGTTCGCTTCGACGAGCACCTGCCGGCCGTCAGCAATCAACTGCGCTGAGCACCATCCTCACCGAAGTGTAATGCCGCGCGAAGACCAAACTGTTGAAAGGAAGGAGAGCGTCTCAGGCTGAGGCTTCCCTCGTCTAGTTATGCACGTATATGTAGGCATATTGTAAAGGGATCGCTGATGACAATTATCTCGTTCGCAAACTCAAAAGGGGGCGCCGGGAAATCCACGCTCTGCCTGCTCATCGCCTCAGAGCTTGCCCATGCCGGCACAAAGGTCCTGATCATAGACGCAGACGAGCAGCAATCGTGCTCGCAATGGGCGGGTAGGTGCCGGGAGGCTGGAACATTGCCGGATGCAATCACCGTCAAGCCGGCCGCAACACCCGAGGATTTGAAAAGCCTCCTTCAGGACGGCGCCGCAGACATCGTTCTCGTCGATGTTCAGGGGTCCATGAACAAGATGCTGATTGCGGCCATTGTCGCCAGTGATGTGACCATTGTTCCAGTGAAAGCAAATATCATGGAGATGAACGAAACCGTGAAGCTCTTCCAGTGGGCGCAAGCCAATCTGCGGCGTGCTCCGCTAAGGCTGGTGCTGACGCGGGTCGAAGGCATCGATGTGAACACGACCGCCTTCCGCGACGCGGTACAGCTTATCCGCCAGTACAATCTACCCGCCTTCAGCACGTTTGTCCGCTCCCGCAAGGTCTACGAGCAATTCTCCAACAGTGCCGGATCGCTTGCGACAATTGCAAAGGATCCTTCCAAAGTCGCACAGGTCGAAAAGGCCCGCGCCAACATCGTGAGCCTGATCTCGGACATCAGCGCGCTTCTCAGGTCCGGAGCCCAGGCATGACCACCAACCTTCCTACCCTGCCTAAGTCCGCGCGGAACCTGGCTGATCTCGATGCGCTGATCGACCAATCGATTGGAAAGCCGGACATCGGGGAGAAACAAGTTCCCTTGCAACCGGATCGATCCGCGACAGAACCGTCGAAATCGCGGTCACCGAATGATGACCGGAGGGAAAGTCCACAACAGGAGGCACACGGGGGTCAAGGATCCGCTCCGCAAAGGCTGGAGCGGTTGCAGGTCAAGATTTCCGATACGGTGCTTCTCGCCATGAAGGTCGAGGCGCTCAAGCAGCGCCGCTCACCCAGTGCCATCGTCGAACTCGCCCTGCGGCAGTTTCTGAACCTTACAGATCAGAGATGACGCCGGTTTCAAAGTAGCTGCCCGAACGGCGACATACCGCATCAGATGGCGAGCGCCCGCTTCAGGTCTTCGTGTTCAAAAGCGCTGGCCATTCGGTTGATTTCCACCGAACGTGCTCCCACAGTTTTCGCTGTCTCTCGCCATCCCGCCGTTACGGTCGCCACATCCTTGATGACGGTGCGGGCCTCAGCCAGCTTGAGCGCAAAGTACCCCGAGGCCTCCTCAAGCAGATCAATAGAACAAGTGCCCTCGTCCAGATTGATATTGGTCGAGAGCACGCGTGATTTGATATCCGCTGGCACCGGATTTAGATCATAGGCCGGCGACAAAGACCATCCCGCCCTTCCCAACCACAAAAAGCCGTGATTGCGCAGGTGATCATCCACGTTCGAGATCAGGACATCCTTGTTCATATTCAAACGGGATAGTTTCGACGCCATGAACGCGGTTGCTTCTGGCAAATCCGATTGGCCTTCTCTGCCCGTGCAGGTCAAGATGAACTTCGAAATCAGTCATGGCTCGAAGATCCCTTCGAACGCCTAAGGTGAACGCGCTTGGGCAGCTCAGCAATGGCAAGCGCCCGCCCGACGCTGTCGTTGCTGATATCAGCAATCTCGCCTAAGCCTTCCAGCAGACCCAGCGCCTGTAGGACGCCGGCATAGATCCCAACGCTGACGCTGGTATCGCCTGCCTCGACCCTCTGCAGGGTGGAACGAGAGGTGAAAGCACGTTCAGCAACGACCGCCATCGGGAGCCGCCGGCGCCGACGCGCATCATGAATGTCGGCTCCCAGTTTGCGCAATACGCGCCTCACGGCAGCGGAAGGGGTATAGGGCGTCGGCATTTGTCACCTTCTCAACACATTATATCGATTTAATGTAGCACGAAGTTTACATTCTTTATAGCCTCATTGGGGTGCAGACATGAAATGCGCGAAGCGAGCCGCTTCGGAAATTCGTCACACCCGCTGAAACATTCCACGCTGCTCGGCACAAGATTGGCCGTCCAATAGAAACCTGTTATAACTTTTCCGCGATAAAATTATAACTTCTCTATTGCGTAGGACGACCGCCGATATGAAGACGCTGGATCTGGTTTACTCAACCATGCTTGCCGAACTTGGCCAAAGGTCACTCGACGGCGCTTTCACAACCGATTTCCCGCTCGACGGACGCTTCGTCATAGTGCCCGTCAAAGGCCGCGACTACTGGTATTTTGATCAGCCGGGCCAGAAACGCCGCTATGCTGGTCGCGCTGAGGACATAGAAATCTCAAAAAGGGTTTCTGACTTCCAGGCACTTAAAGATGACCTGCGAGCGCGTCGGCGCATCGTATCAACACTCACGCGAGAAGCGTATCTTCCGACCCCAGAACGCCTGTCCGGCGATGTCGTGGAAGCCATGGCAGCGGCTGGTCTCTTCAGGCTCCGAGGTATACTCGTCGGAACTGTCGCATTTGGTTGTTACTCCGGTCTGCTCGGCCTCCGTCTCCCCAACCAGGCTCTTCAAACTGGTGACGCCGACTTCGCACAAGAATTCGCAGTTTCAGCCGAAGTGCTTGATTCTATTCCGCCTGTTCTCGACGTCCTCGGAAACGTTGACAGCACGTTCCGCGCTGTTCCTCATAGCTCCGGCAAGCCAGGTGTAACGGCTTTCGTTAACGCCAATGGGTATCGGGTGGAGTTTCTCACGAGCAACCGAGGCAGCGACAATTATATAGGCCAACCATCGCCCATGCCCGCCCTTGGTGGAGCATCTGCAGAACCGTTACGTTTTCTGGACTTCCTGATACGAGATCCGGTTCGCGCCGTGGTCCTTCACGGCGCCGGCGTTCCGGTCCTTGTACCAGCACCGGAACGGTACGCAATCCACAAGCTCATTCTGGTAACCCAACGCCGGAAAGATGATACTGGTCAGAGCAAGTCTCAGAAAGACCTCATGCAATCCACGCTCCTCTTCGAGGCCATGCATCAAACAAGAAAAACAGCTGACCTCGCACTAGCATGGTCAGAGGCGTGGAATAGAGGTGACGGCTGGCAAGATGCCCTCCGGAGCGGCATTGGGATGCTGCTCGATCGTCCTCGGGAACGTATCATTGCAACATTACAGGCTGGCTTTGCTGCCCTAAAAGAGCGCCCCGATGACTTTGGCTTGCCGCTGCCAAAAGTTGAATAACCGTCACCCAGCTGATCAAAAGATTGCCAGCAGAACATATAAAGCAATAACGGCAAACCTTTACGCATGCGGTCAAACGTGCAAACTGCTTGCGCTTACGTTCAATTTCCAAAGTTCACAAGAGACCTGACCTTCCGTCTTCACGCAGTGAAACTGACGGCTTTCTTCGGTGCCAATGCAAAATAGCCCCCTTACGCTCGCCTCTTCCCCTCATCGGGCGCGTTTGCCCGCAACAGCGCCATGATCACGGGCCCCAGCGAGAATTCATCTCGACTGGCTTTCGCGGTGAGGTCGCGCAAGTATCCACCAGCCGAATTAATCTGCCCTGCCCTTTCGAGAATGCAGGCTATCGTGGTGGCAGCGTTTTCGGGTCCCATGACCTCGCAAGCCTCCTGATAGGCCGACGGACTGACACCGAGCATGGATCGAACCACCACGGCCGCCGACATCAGATCACGCCAATTTGCAATTGCGCCTCCCGGTCCATAATCGACTATCTGCGGGCAGGCCTTCAACACCATTCCAATTGGGAAGCTCTTAATCGGCAAACTCGTCGGCTTCGGTCTGACTGCTTCGGTCGCGTCCTGCTTCAATTCGAAGCCAGGTTCAAGTTCACGGATGGATTCGGTATTTGAATTCTGTATGTGGTGGTCATTCTGGCCATCATTGCCGGACATATTTTCAGATTTCATCTGACTTTCCAGCAAGTTGAGGATTTCCTCGCGCAAAAGCCGCATATCCTCGAGCACGGCGTCGACCAAATCGCGCCCAGGATTGCGGGGGAGCCTGCCGATAATCCCGGCATACAGGCTCTCAATCGCTTCCCAGTCACCATCGGCGCCCTCTTCCATCGCTGCGGTAATGAGCTTGCGTACATCACGGCGGCAGATCGTCAGCGACTCCTTGGCGCGCTTCAGCAACCTGTTTGTCTCGGCAACCTTCTGGGCCATCTGGGCGAGTTCGCCGGCGCGCGTATGCAGAGGCGCCAGGCTGAAGCCAAAGGCAGATTCGATCTCCCCTGCCCCGTCGCGATGAGCGTAGCGCTTTCCATTAGGACTATCATGTCGCTCAATCAGGCCGGCATCAACTAGCGCGGCCAAGCTCCGGCGAAGCGTTCGACCGGAAATCCCGTGCGAACGGACGGACAGTTGAGCGTTGGACGGAAAGACAATCATCGCCTTTTCAGCCGTGAGTTCCGTCTCCGGATAAAACGTCAAGAGCGCATTGAGAACAGCCAGCGCCCGATCCTGGACGCCGAGCAGCTCTCTCGCCTCGCAGGCGTCGCGATACACCTTCCACTTTTCGACGTCGTTACGCTGAGTTTGATCTCGCGCCTCGATTTGTCGTTTTACCAGCGCAAGCTTCGCCGGCCGCCGCCCAAAGGGCGTCGTTACACTTCCGATCTGCATTTCTCTTCACCTTTCAAAAGGCAAAAGAAACCCGCTCACCAAAACGGTGCCAAAGACTCTTGACAGGGATTCGGGGAAGTGCGATTCTCTGAGTGCTTAAATCCGAGAAGGGCTTCCACGACGGCGACGTCTGGGGGCCTTTTTCTTTTGCTATCTAATCTCCTTTAGGATTCGTCTTTCGATAAGCTTGATAAAGATCACCCAGCTTATCAGTGATGAAATCACCAAAACCAACCGCATCTTTGGTATTTAACGAGAGCGTGTAACGCTTACCTTCGCCCCTTATATCCGCAAAGACCGACTTGTCGTCCGAAGTCCATTTGCGAATGCGGACTGCTTTCGGGCGGCTCTGCTTTGCGAGCGCCTTCACGAAGGCAAACAATGCGCCAAAACGATCATCTCCAACTCTCGCCTTGAAATCATCAGTTTGGATGTAAGCTATCGACTGCTCGAGAGATGAAGGTCGCTCAAGTAGACTCTTGAGTTCGTACCAACGATCACGACCAATACCTTTAGCGGCTCCAACAGCATTTAGGACTTCCTTCGGAATGGTTGCGACGGCCATCATCTTGGAGAAGGTCGCACGGTCGATCGATAGAGCAGAAAGCGCGACAGCGTTATCACCGTCGAATTGACGGCGGGCGATCTCGGCGGCAAACAAAGCTTTCTCAAGAAAAGACAAGTTTGCCCGAGCGGAGTTCTCTTGCCCCTGCGCGATCAGGTGATCTTGGTCTTTCAAGTCTTTGACGACAGCCCGTACATTTCGACCGAGAGCCTTGACCGCACGCAACCGTCGGTGCCCGAAAACGACCATATATCGACCCGGCACCTTAGGATGCGGCCTCACAAGGATCGGTGTGTCTTGACCCCGGTCCCGGATGGCTCCTAACAGGCCATTGAAGTCTTCCTCGTCATCCTCGAGACGATCCCGCACGAAAGATTCGTCGACGATGCCAGGATCAAGGTCGACTACGACCTCTCCTTCCATCAAGCGGTCAGCCTTGGCAGCCAAATCGTCGAGGGAATGAATTAGAGATTTTGAGGCTCCCTTGTTGGTATATTCAAGAATTGCCCCATCATCATCGGGCGCTGGATCGCTCATAATATTCATGAAGGGGTTTTTACGAACCATGGCGGGCCCCGTACATCCAGGCTAAACAACTGATAATCATGGGATGTTCCCCGATTTTTACGGCCGTCAAAACCATCACATTCTCCCCCACGCCCTGTGGATCAGGCCCTGGATCTCAAAATTCACAGCATCCATGCATTCGATGGCGCGATCGTAGGTTCCGCGCGTGAAGTTCGATCGATCGAGTTCGTAAAGACTCCGCTTCGTTAGGCCCGCATCCGAGATAGCAGTGGTCTTCACCATAGGCGTTTTGAGAATTTCCTCCGCAAGCATCGACTGCATAAAGCCAAGCATCTGCACTTGCGGCACATCCTGGGGCTCAAAGCGCGTTATTAAATACCGCAGCCAATCCAAGCGCACATCGGCACCAGCTTGCTTGATAGTCTTCGTGATATTGCCAAGCATCAGCAAAAACTGGCTCATGGACATGAGGTCTAGCATCTGCGGATGAACGGTGATCAATACCGACGTGGACGCGGTCAACGCCGTCAACGATAGGTAACCAAGCTGCGGTGGGCAGTCTACGATCACGACATCATAGCGATTGTCTACATCCTGCAGAGCCTTTGCAAGTCGCGTAAAAAACCGCTTGCCCTCATTACCCGCCTGCATCGCAAGCGGCGTGTCGTATTCGTATTCCTGAAGCTCGAGATTTGCGGGAACGATGTCGAGGCTGGGAAAGTTCGTTGGCAGAATGACATCTGCAATTGACTTACGCCCATCGTCGTAGCGGATTGTATCATACAGCGACGGGTTTTCATCCAGCTCCGGCTGGAACCCGTGAAGTGCCGAAAGAGACGCTTGGGGATCAAGGTCAATAGCTAGAACACGGTGACCAGTAAGCGCAAGGTGTTGAGAAAGGTGAGCTGCTGTCGTCGTCTTGCCACTACCACCCTTAAAATTCACCACAGCGATCACTTGGAGCTTGTCTACCGGCTTGCGATGCGGAAGATACTTCTTGGCTTCACTCTTTCCAGTTTCAGCGAGGTAGTTACGCAGCTCTAACATTTGCTCTGCGGTATAGTATTTTCGATTCCCCGCCATCGTCTTTGGAATGGGGCCTTTGCCATCAAGGTAAAGCCTTTTGAGATTTGAAGGCGTAACACCCAAATAGTGGGCCACTTCGGAAACTGAAAACGGTCGCAAGGTCTTTTTCGCGCTCGGCGGGAAGTTCTCCAAACGAAGCTGATTGAGCTTGCGGGAGATTTCGGCACCTTGCTTCAAAATTTTGTCGTCGAGCTCAAACGATGGGAGCGGACTGCGCGCGTTCATTGTGCCTCGAGCAATTCTGTCGGTAGAACCACCGACTTTTACGATATGCCGTCATTATCTCCGATTCTTTCGGATCAGCAAGAAAAATTAGGTTAACAGAATCTTAACGTGCCTCTCGTCGTGACGACGCCCGGGGACTCAACCAATTAAAAGATACACGTCTAGTGCACGAGACGCGTCTGAACGGCTTTTGACCGCCGTCAAATTCAAAAATTCCTCTATGATTACAATCAATTGAGAAACTTTTGATTGTCTTGTCTGTTTCCAAGAACCTCCTCGTTGAAAGTAATTGTGGAAAGGCATTCCTTGTTTTCATCCGTGGGCATGCGTGGCGCTTGTAAGTGCCAAACTAAGGACACGGCGCAGCTTGCGAGCCGCAGACTTGGTCCAAACAATGAAGAGTATCGGAGGTGGCATGAAAGAGGTCGCCCCCACCGAGGGAACGGATATCTGAGATGGATATGCTCTTTGGGCAGTCACGTCTCGCGACGTTTGGCTTACCATACCGGGGTTTCGCAAACTCAAGGAAGGAGGGCAAACTGTGACTGCCAAGTATGACTATCACGTCGGTGTGGATTACCACAAAAGCTACAGCCACCTTGTCGTGCAGGACACTGCTGGGAAGACATTGCGATCCGGTCGTGTGAAGAACGACCGCCAGTCTCTTCAATCTTTCCTGGAACGGTATCGAGAGAACAGCCACGCAGTCATGGAGGCGACCCGCAACTGGATGGTGATGTATGATTGGCTGGAGGACATCTGCGACGATGTCGTTCTGGCGCATCCGTTGAAGGTGAAGGCGATCGCCGACGCCAAAATCAAGACTGACAAGATCGACGCGACGGTGCTGGCGCACTTGTTGCGTGCCGATCTGGTGCCGGAAGCCTGGGCACCAACCGAAAGAGCGAGAGACCTTCGCGTGGCCCTTCGTGAGCGGATGTTCTATGTACGGATGCGCACGATGGTGAAGAACCGGGTTGTGACTGTGTTCGACCGTTACCCAGAGCAGACGGCGCTGTTGAAGAAGCTGGGTGACCTGTTCAGCAAGACTAGCCTTCAGCAGTTCGCCACGCCCAACGTATCCGCGATCGACCGAATTCAGATAGACCGCGGACTGGAGTTCATCAGCGACATTGACGGACGCATCAAGCAAAGCGAAGCCACGATCAAGGCTATAACGAAGACCAACGGCAATGTGAAGTTGTTGAAGAGCATCCCTGGTATCGGGGAGTTCTTCGCCCGACTGATCGATGCCGAGATCGACGACATCGATCGCTTCCGAAATCCCAAGAAGTTGGTCGCTTATGCCGGGCTTGCTCCCTCGACCTACTCAAGCGGTGGCAAGACCTATCATGGGAAAATCATCAAGCAGGGCAACAAGTGGCTGCGTTGGGCCTTTGTCGAGGCTGTTGCACCGGCAGTCGCTTCCGATGCGCAGCTTCGTGCCCAATATGAACACTTGAAGCGCAATACCACGAACAATAAGGCGCGCGTCGCGATCGCGCGCAAGCTTTTGACGATTGCCTTCCAGATCCTGCGTGACCAGCGTCCTTACGAGCGGCGCGAGGGCGAGGAAGGTGCATCGGCAACGATATCCCGGCTGTCCCGATGATTTCTTAGCGAGCCCGGCAAGTCTGGGCTGAGTTCTTATCGGAGAATGGGAAACCGGGAACCGGATACCACAATGTGACCGAAGCCGGAAAGGAAACGGCATGCGGGGCACGGATTGGAGAATGGTTCGAGACCGAAGGACGGAATACGCCGTTCTTCGAGAAGGGAAGATTTTTGCGCCTGGCACAAACGACGGTCAAAGTAGAAACAAACGTAGGGAAAGCCTCGAAAACAAAGCGGTTTTCCCTCTTGTATTCTTTCATTGGAGAAATCAGGATAGCGCCGGCTCCAAGCCGGGGTTTCGGGAATTCTCGTCAGGCCGCGGACGGATGAGAGCCAGCCGCAGGAGCCTCAGCATAGCGGCCCGAAGGGCGAGGCGGGATCGACTGGCCCCGTCCGAGGCGTTCCGTATGTGGCAGCGTCGCTCTTAGCGACATAGGATTGTTCCCAAGGGTGGGCGGGGAGATCGAGGGGCAGGGCTTCAGGGGAGCCCCTCGAAGGCGGCCGGATGCCTCGTGAACACCCGGCCTGAAGCTCTGCCGCATCTCCCGGCATGGCTGCAAAGCTCATCTAACAAAGGATCTCAAGCGTCAAGCCGCTCCTTTTGACGAGATAAGCTGTAACGCGCCTCGCACTTTCAAAATCCAGACAATCGGTAATGGCCTCGGCCCCACCCTCCTGTAGACGTCCATAGATCGTGAAGAATTCAGCTTCCTGGCGCGACCTGCCGCCCTCGATCCATGTCCCGTAGGAGCCGTCCTCGGCCAAATCAATGCAGCCGCCGAGTTCGAGATTGGTGAACCTTTGCCAGTCGGGCTCGAGCCCGCCCGGCTGGCAGTTGAAGAAGATATCCGGGCGCATCAGTGCGCGCCCTTCAACTTCGCCAGTTCGGCGCCCAGAAGCCAGAGTGCCTTGTTGAGCTTGATATCCTGATCGATACCTGTGACGGCGCGAGACTTCACGCGGCGGGGTCGACCAAACTCATCGCGGGTCATTGCGCGGATCCCGCCCTTGATGGCGTTTTCCTGCACGACGTTCCATGTGGTCCAAAGGTCGTTATCAACATCGCCCGAGCGGCGCGCCGTCAAAAGCTGCTCAGGCCTGATGGGCGTTTTCGTATCGCCATCGCTATCTCCGAAGCGCAGGACATGGGCACTTCGTGCAAGGATGTTCTGTTCCTCCTCATTCAGTCGCAGTGAAGACCAGTCCTGCGGTGCTGACAGTGCATGTTCAGCACCTTTCAGAACGGTGTAGGTCCCTTCGATCACCTTGGCCTGAACGTCGCCGGAGTGGCGAACCTTGATCTCCTCGATCTTGCCAGTTTGCGCGACAAGCGAGTTCAGGCAACGCACGCGAAACAGACCTGCCATGAGCTCATATGCGCTGGTGCCGTCATTGGCGTTCTTCAGAAGAATTTCGCAGACTGTGTCTCCGACGTTGTAAACTTTCCCATCATCGATGCGACGCAGGCGAATGAGGTGCTTCGTAAATGCGGCCTTGCCCTCGATGCGGCTCGATGACTGCTTTGCGCCGACGGCAACAAACCCTTCCTTGGTCAGGCCTCGCAGGATCTCGATAGTAGGGATCGGCTGAAAGCGTTCCGATCGGCTCTCGTGCGCACACGTTGCAAAGATGGAAGGTGCGATGCGGCGCATTTCGTCCTCGGTCATGGCGCGGCCGGTATCGAAGCGGGCGGTTTCAGTGTAGATGCTCATGGTTATATCTCCGTGGTTTCCGATGCTCTTCAGAGCAAGCCCCGCCAGTGGGCGAAGCCTTTACCCACCGTTCCGGTGGATGTGCTCTCACATCCAACCGAACGAAGGGGGAAGGGCGAAGCCCGCTCCCCGTTGCTCTGCAGGACTAGTCATGGGTCCGTCGGTCAGAAAATCGGAAGGTTCGGCGCGTCCGCGCTGAAAGCCGTTTTTGTGACGGATGGACAGGCGGAGCCTGCTTGCCCATTGGCGAGGGCGGCAGCGCATCGTAGAGCGGCCAATGAACAGCAAAGGGAGAGCAGCAAGCGTTCAGCGGCTGCACCGTTCGATACGAGATCGCCACATGGCGATCACCATTTAAGCGCAGCGTCCGGACAAGCGACCGTTACCGGGATCGGCGGAGACGGCCGACGGCTGGTTCCGTGGCAAAGCCATAGAGCGCGTTCGCTGAAAGCGATGGCCAAAACAGAATTGCCAACAGATCAATCGCGTGAATCTGAGCGATGTCTTTGATTCAAAACTCTGATTGGACGTGAACTGAGATCAAGGCGACAATTGTCAGCATGATGACGCGCCCCTTCTCATTCTACGCAGAACGGATCGATCCGAGCCTGAACATGGCACGCTTCTATGCGCTCGAGATTGTCGAAGACCTGTTTGGCACAGTATTCATCGAGCGGCGTTGGGGCAGGGTAGGGACTACGGGTCAGAGGAAGATCGAGCTTTTGAACGATGGGCAGGAGCGCGCGGAGCACATCACCAGGCTCGCGCGTCAGAAGCAAAGGCGCGGCTACCTTGCGAAATGATCGCGCCAAAGCCGCTGAGTTCACCCTTGGCGACCGTACAAAAGAAAGCGCCCCCGGCTGGTGAGGCCAGGGGCAAGTCACATCAACCCCAGGGGATGACGGCCATCAGCTCGTTCTCGTCCTGACCGGGGTAGCGACCAAGGTTGGCGTTGAGTGTGCCGTGACCGGTATTGACCGCGAGGGTGAAGTAGTCGCCGCCACTCTGGTTCTGCTTCTTCCAGACGCCGCCAATCTCGACCCGGCGGCCACGGGGCGTTCTGGCGAACAGACGATACACTGGCGCCTTGGCATTGGTGCTTTGGAACTCCTCACCGAAGATGTCGATGTCGTAAGTGAGCGATGCGATATTGCCGGAAAGGGTCTTGTCTTCGTTAAAGCGGATGAAATTGACGAGATCGGTCATGGCAGTGTCTCCTTTGTTTGCGTTGCCGATGGTCACGCAAGAGCGGCCGGAAGACGGGCAGACGGCACCCAAGGGGGCGAAGCGAAGCGGAGCGCCGTTGTCATGGGCGAATTTGCATCGCGAGGAATGGCTGAAGGGCAGGGGAAATTCGTCGATGACAACGGTTGCCGCCGGCACGGCCGGCCGCAGTGACCTATCGAATGAGGCAACGCGAATAGGGGAGATACAGAAGACCTGCGGTTTCGTCTTTGATGTCTTCAAGGACGACGAAGCCCCCCGGGTGGGATAAGGAACCGACCCCTGACACGGATGAACCCGGGTGTTTTGCGCCGTCTTCGCTAATACGCGTCCTCACTGATCAGAACCCATTTGTCCATTCTCTTCGTCCGATGG
>ERZ1034381.46-NODE-46-length-46565-cov-46.031757_pt1 | contig 46565 bp, 49 predicted proteins | sample MGYA00520602_ERZ1034381 | MGnify/ENA primary metagenome ERZ1034381 (study PRJEB33736, sample SAMEA104288466) | Azolla filiculoides | biome: Urban; feature: water surface; material: ditch water | place: Netherlands | collected 2014 ...
CTAATTGAGTTTTTTGACCAACCTATGAAAGCCATAGTTCACTCTGCTTTCCATAGACCTTCTTTAATCCCTCTACCTTAGACCTGAATCCTTACAAAAAGATAAGCAGCATTTTTGCAATTAATAATCTAAATCCGCCCATGAAAAAATCCCCTGCCGTGAGGTAGGGGATTTTCTTGTTACTTACCTAAAACGAGCAGTCAGGATCAACCAAACTTACCAGCAGTAGAAGCAATGAGGAACGCTGCGTAAGTGACAATGTAGCCAACAGTGAAGTGAGCTAAACCAACCACACGAGCTTGAACAATGGAGAGAGCAACTGGCTTGTCTTTCCAGCGAACTAAGTTAGCCAGAGGAGTACGCTCGTGCGCCCAAACCAAGGTTTCGATCAACTCTTGCCAGTAACCTCTCCAAGAGATGAGGAACATGAAACCAGTTGCCCAGATTAGGTGTCCAAAAAGGAACATCCAAGTCCAAACAGACAGGTTGTTCATGCCGTAGGCGTTGTAACCGTTAATCAACTGAGCAGAGTTAGCCCAGAGGTAATCACGGAACCAGCCCATCAAGTAGGTAGAGTTTTCGTTGAACTGAGCAACGTTACCTTGCCAAATACCTAGATGTTTCCAGTGCCAGTAGAAAGTTACCCAACCAATGGTGTTCAACATCCAGAACATAGACAGGTAGAAAGCATCCCATGCGGAGATATCGCAAGTACCGCCACGGCCGGGACCGTCGCAGGGGAAAGCATAGCCGAAGTCCTTTTTATCGGGCATCAGCTTAGAACCACGAGCATCCAAAGCACCTTTAACAAGTACCAAGGTTGTGGTGTGGATAGCCAGGGCGAAAGCGTGGTGAACCAAGAAGTCGCCAGGGCCAATTGTTAAGAAGAGGGAGTTAGTACCAGAGTTGATGGCATCTAACCAGCCAGACAACCAAACGTTACCGTAGTTGGGGTAGGCTGTGTAGGCGACGCTATCGGGATTAGACAACAAAGTGTCTAAGCCGTAGAGTAATTTACCGTGAGCAGCTTGAATGAACTGAGCAAATACTGGCTCAATCAAGATTTGCTTTTCAGGAGTACCGAAAGCAACTACTACGTCGTTGTGAACGTACAAGCCCAAGGTGTGGAAGCCCAAGAAGAGAGATACCCAGCTGAGGTGGGAAATAATCGCTTCTTTGTGCTGCAAAATCCGGTCTAATACGTTGCCCTTGTTTTGTTCGGGGTCGTAGTCACGTACCCAGAAGATGGCGGCGTGGGCGAAAGCACCAACCATCAAGAAACCCGCGATGTACTGGTGGTGGGTGTACAGTGCTGCCTGTGTTGTGTAGTCCTTAGCAATGAAAGCATAAGGAGGCAGAGAGTACATATGTTGCGCCACCAAGGAAGTGATGGTTCCCAGTGCTGCCAATGCCAAAGACAGTTGGAAGTGCAGGGAGTTGTTGATGGTATCGTACAGGCCTTGGTGAGGTAGGTTGAACTGACCTTCACTCTTGCTACCGGGAACTAAACCGGATTTGGAGTTCAGCATTTCTTTGATGCTGTGACCAATTCCAAAGTTAGTGCGGTACATATGACCGGCAATGATGAATAATACAGCGATCGCCAAGTGGTGGTGAGCCATATCGGTCAACCACAGGGATTCTGTTTGGGGGTGGAAACCGCCCAAGAAGGTAAGAATCGCTGTACCAGCACCAGTGGAAGTACCAAATAAGTGGCCAGCGGTGTCAGGGTTCTGAGCATAGACACCCCAGTTACCTGTGAAGAAGGGGGTTAACCCTGCTGGGTGGGGAGCAGCAGTCAGGAAGTTATCCCAGCCTACGTGGATACCACGGGATTCGGGGATAGCAACGTGAACCAAGTGACCAGTCCAAGCTAAGGAGCTAACACCGAACAAACCACCCAGGTGGTGGTTCAGACGTGGTTCTGCACTCTTAAACCAAGAGAGGCTAGGACGGAACTTGGGTTGCAAGTGCAACCAACCAGCGAACAGGAACAATGCTGCCAACAGGAGCAAGCCTACAGAACCGGTGTACAGTTCTTGGTTTGTCCGCATCCCGATGGTGTACCACCAGTGGTAAACACCGGAATAGGCAATGTTTACAGGATTGCTTGCACCAGCTTGGGTGAAAGCTTCAACTGCTGGAGCACCGAAGTGGGGATCCCAAATCGCATGGGCGATAGGACGGACATGGAGGGGATCTTTAATCCACTGTTCAAAGTTACCTTGCCAGGCTACGTGGAACAGGAGGCTGGATGCCCACAGGAAGATGATTGCCAAGTGACCGAAGTGAGTGGCGAAAATCTTTTGGTAAAGATTTTCTTCTGTCATGCCATCGTGGCTTTCAAAGTCGTTGCCTGTAGCGATCGCATACCAAATCCGACGAGTAGTCGGGTCCTGTGCGAGATCCTGGCTAAATTTTGGGAATTTTGTTGCCATAGGTTTTGATATGTCCTCTGACCTTTAGCCATCAGGTATCAGCAAAATTTTAGATTCTAGATTTTGGATTTTGGATTGAATCTAAAATCCCTTCGGGTGTGGCTACGGAGTTAGGGTAGCTTCACGAAGTGGTATGACAGTCGCTTATGGGGAAAACCACCATAGAGAAAGAACTTGCTGCGATACCTTACTAAAATCCAAAATCCAAAATTCAACTGATTGCTACCCTACTGAAAGGATATGTGCATGGAAGAATGCCCAAGTTGTAGCAATTCCTCCAAGTAGGTAGTGAGCCACACCGACAGCCCGACCTTGAGTAATGCTCAATGCGCGGGGTTGAATAGTAGGAGCTACCTTCAGTTTATTATGCGCCCAAACTATGGACTCAATTAGTTCTTGCCAGTAGCCACGACCACTGAACAGGAACATTAAGCTGAATGCCCAAACGAAGTGAGCGCCTAAGAACATGAGTCCATAAGCAGACAGTTCACTGCCGTAGGAGTTGATGACTTGTGTAGCTTGCGCCCACAGGAAGTCACGCAACCAACCGTTGATGGTGATGGCACCTTGAGCAAAGTTACCACCAGTGATGTGTTCTACTACACCATCTGCATCTACAGTACCCCATACATCAGATTGCATTTTCCAGCTGAAGTGGAAAATAACAATTGACAAAGAGTTATACATCCAGAACAGTCCCAGGAATACATGGTCCCAACCTGATACTTGACAAGTACCACCACGACCAGGTCCGTCACAAGGGAAGCGGAAGCCTAGATTTGCCTTGTCTGGAATCAGACGAGAACTGCGGGCGTACAATACACCCTTGAGCAGAATAAGAACAGTTACGTGAATGGTAAAAGCGTGGATGTGGTGAATCAAAAAGTCTGCTGTACCCAAAGTTATGGGCATCATTGCGACTTTACCACCTACAGCTAATACACCGCCACCAAAAGCGTAGCTAACTGGTTCTAAAGCATTGGGTGCTGTACCACCTGGAGCCAGTGTGTGCAGGTTTTGTACCCACTGAGCAAACACAGGTTGTAACTGAATTGCTGCGTCAGAGAACATATCTTGGGGACGACCCAAGGCACGCATTGTGTCGTTGTGAATGTACAAACCAAAGCTGTGGAAGCCGAGGAAAATACAAACCCAGTTGAGGTGAGAGATTATAGCGTCACGGTGACGAATCACACGATCTAGAACGTTGTTTTGGTTAAGAACGGGATCGTAATCCCGCACCATGAAGATTGCTGCGTGAGCAGCACCACCAACAATCAAGAAACCACCGATCCAAATATGGTGAGTGAAGATACACAATTGTGTAGCGTAATCAGTTGCCAAGTATGGATAGGGAGGCATCGCGTACATATGATGGGCGATGATGATTGTCAAAGAACCCAAGAAGGCCAGATTAGTAGCCAACTGAGCGTGCCACGAGGTGGTCATGTTTTCATAAAGACCTTTGTGACCTTCACCAGTGAAGGGGCCTTTATGGTTCTCTAGGATATCTTTGATGCTGTGACCGATACCCCAGTTGGTACGGTACATATGACCAGCGATGATGAACAGTACAGCGATAGCTAAGTGGTGATGAGAAATATCAGTCATCCACAAACCGCCTGTTACGGGGTTCAAACCACCTTTAAAGGTCAGAATGTCAGCATAAGTTCCCCAATTCAAAGTGAAGAAAGGTGTTAAACCGTTGGCAAAGCTGGGATACAACTCTGTCAACAGATCCTTATTCAAAATAAATTCGTGGGGCAAGGGTATATCTTTAAGAGCAACCCCTGCATCCAAAAGCTTGTTGGTTGGTGCGGACACATGGATCAAGTGACCTGCCCATCCCAAGGAACCACAACCTAGCAATACTTGCAAGTGGTGATTCAGCATGGACTCCACGTTTTGGAACCATTCCAGTTTAGGAGCGCGTTTGTGGTAGTGGAACCAGCCAGCAAACAGGAATAAACCTGCTAATACTAAGCCGCCAATTGCAGTGCAGTAGAGTTGGAAGGAGTTGGTAATACCCCAGCCACGCCATACTTGAAACAAGCCAGAGGTGATTTGAATGCCGTGGAAGCCACCGCCAACATCACCGTTTAAAATGTCTTGTCCCACAATAGGCCAAACTACTTGGGCGCTGGGCTTAACTCCTAATGGATCGGTCAGCCAAGCTTCGTAGTTAGAGAACTTAGCACCATGGAATAACATTCCGCTTAACCAGATTGTCACTACAGCCAGGTGGCCAAAGTGCGCGGAGAAGATTTTGCGGGAAATGTCTTCTAAGTCGCTTGTATGCGTATCGAAATCGTGGGCGAGGGCGTGGAGGTTCCAAATCCAGGTTGTTGTTTTTGGACCTTTAGCTAAGGATCTATCGAAGTGTCCAGGTTGGGCCCATCGCTCAAATGAGGTGGGTACAGGGTCTTTGTCAACGATGACTCTTGCTTTTTTCTCCTCTCGCTCCGGAGGACTAATCGTCATTCGACCTCCTCTGTCAATAAGGAATGAGGAATCATGGATACCACCGAGTGAATTTTACTCGTCGTTTCCAGAGATTTTCTGGAGTCATGTGGATTTGTTGTTTCTGTTGAATTATAGAGTCTGTACTTGTACATTGTTGGAGAGATTTTAACAATAATTCAAACTCGCTAGATTTATTGTCATATCTGCCTTTTATATTCAAAGTTATTGAAAAAAAGTCAATACCTTTTCTATTTAATTTACAAACTATAACAATTCTTAAAACTTGTGCTTAATTCTGGATATAGCCGTAAATGTTGCTGTTCTGGCTGTATATTTTCGTTGTTCTTCGAGTTAGATTGGAAAATTCTGTCGAAAATATTACATTTTCGCAAGTTTTATGATAAAGAAGTAAAAAATTTTCATAAACATTCAGGAGGCAGGCTGCGAGGTGTAGAGGATAAAGTTTTTCTTTTTGCTACCTGTTGCCTTTTTTCTTCCCCTATACCCCACACCTTTACAATTTCCCGCAGGGTGGCTACTGGCATTGTGGGGTTGTAGTGAAGAAAACAAAAGAAAATGGTGTTGAAGACAGACAATCAATAAAGATGGAAAGTATGAAATCTAGGCAAAAGACGGCTCTAGAGAAACTCCTTTCTCAGAGTTTCCCTATTTTCAAATGGGTAATGACATTACTGCTAATTTTGAGTTTAACCAGTTGTACTGAAAAAGCTGGAAGCCAAGAAGTATCTATTGACAATCAAAAAACAGCGTCACAAATCTCCCAAGTATGTCGGCAATTTTCAGAAACTGCACCACCAGAAGTAATTCAAGAACTGCGCCCAATTTTGGAACTTTATCAGCCACTAGTAACAATTATGACTCCTACGGCAGATGAAGTTATTGAAGACAATACTATTACAGTCCGTTTCCAGGTTACAGACTTACCAATATTTAAAGATCCCCAATGGCAATTAGGACCTCATGTGCACGTAATTATTGACAATGAACCTTACATAGCGGTTTATGATCTAAATCAACCTTTAGTTTTATCAGACTTGTCCGTAGGTACACATACATTGCGTGTTTTTGCGTCGCGTCCTTGGCATGAAAGTTTTAAAAATGAAGGTGCTTATACCCAAATAAGATTTCATATTTTTACTAAAACTGATGATAACAATCCTGCCTCCAATTTACCCCTCCTGACTTATAGTAGTCCTAATGCCAGTTACGGTGCAGAACCTATTATGCTGGATTTTTACTTAACTAATGCACCGTTGCATATTGCTGCTGAAGATAATCCTGATGACACAATCAGCGATTGGCGTATTCGTTGTACAATTAATGGTGAAAGCTTCATTCTTGATCGCTGGCAGTCAGTTTATCTCAAAGGTTTTACACCTGGTAAAAACTGGGTAAAACTGGAATTCCTTGATAACCAAGGCAACCCTGTTAAAAATGTCTTTAACAGTACAGCTAGACTTATTAATTACGAACCTAAAGGTAAAGACTCACTTTCAAGAATTGTCAGAGGGGAACTTACCGCTAATGAGGTGCGCGGTATTGTAGACCCGAATTATACAACTAAGATTCCGGTTACTAAACCTACACCTACTGTAACGCCCAAGCTTGAAGTTTCTCCCACTCCTCAACCTCAAGTGGGAAAACCACCGACTCCAGAAATTGAAGTTTCCCCCACTCCTCAAGCTCAAGTGGAAAAACCACCGACTCCAGAAGTTGAAGTTTCTCCCACTCCTCAACCTCAAGTGGAAAAACCACCGACTCCAGAAGTTGAAGTTTCTCCCACTCCTCAACCTCAAGTAGAAAAACCACCGACTCCAGAAATTGAAGTTTCCCCCACTCCTCAAGCTCAAGTGGAAAAACCACCGACTCCAGAAATTGAAGTTTCCCCCACTCCTCAAGCTCAAGTGGAAAAACCACCGACTCCAGAAATTGAAGTTTCCCCCACTCCTCAAGCTCAAGTGGAAAAACCACCGACTCCAGAAATTGAAGTTTCTCCCACTCCTCAAATACAACCAGCACCTGAACCGCAGGAAACACCAAGCCCTATTGAGTCAATACAAAAAGATCAATCAAAGCTAGAAAAAACAGGATTAAGGTGATTAAGTGAGTATTTTAAGGGTAAACCTTGACTAAACCTCAAAAAATCTAATTAGCTAAAAATACTCAGTTGCAAATTTTGAGATAAGGTTTTGATAAATGCCAACCCCGCTACAGGATTGCCTATACTATCTAAGGCAGGACTGTAGCAGGCTATCGCTCCCTTATTTGGTACGGTGGCTAACAATGCACCACTTATACCCGATTTCATGGGTAAACCAATTGTGACTGCATACTGGGGAGAAGCTTGATAATAATCCACAAGTTAACATCACAGATTTAACAATCTGACGATGTTGGGAATTTATAAAACTGCTTTCAGAAGCTAGGAGTTATCCTATTTTCCCCAAATCTTGTACTTGCCCAGATATACAGCATATTTTGTCGCAAATCTCAAGAGCTGATTCAATATTTTCAATGTATTGAGTTTGGTGGAGATAGTCTGCGATCAGAACATTTACCTGAGAACGAGTACCACGCACCGAAGCCAAAATCTCCGCATCTAAATATAGTTTACTACCTGCTGACTTATTTAAGTATTCACAAAATAATTGCGTGCGATGACTTCCATCTTTACCAGGTAAATTATCAGCTACAGTAATAGCACCAGTATTAATTAATCATCGCAGGGGTGTCCATTATCAGCTATTAAATGTTATAAGGAATTAAAAGGCATTAATTAAGGTCGAACCCCAACCCAATCTAATACCTTTTCTGAACCTAAATGTTCCAGCAGATATAGAAAAGAGAAAGGTTTAATAACACTCATTAAAGGAAATATAAAAGTATTATCACCTAAGTTGTAATTAATGCGTGACTGACACGTAGCTCACAGCAGATATGAACAACAAACCAGTTAGGATTAGCTACAGCTAAAAGCGGAATGCGTTGAATAACACTTCCCTGTTCTCCTTGAGTTTGTGCTTGCTTAACCCAGAGAGATAAATTATCTGGATTGATGCTTTGTAGTTTGATCAAAACTTTGATCCGACTCTAAGTAGACAATATAAAATTATACCAACTCAAAACTATGGGACAGATGTAACCCTGAGAAGCCAGATAAAATCTCAGCTCCCTCGTGTTATATCACCAGAATTACCATAAAATAAACCTTGGTTAAATACAGATAAACCATTATTTCTAAAAGCACTCAACGGTAGAATCATTATTCTAGACTTTTGGACTTATTGCTGTATTAACTGTCTACACATATTACCAGGTTTGAAATATTTAGAACACAAATATCAAGATAGCTTCACTATTATTGGTCTTCACTCTGAGAAATTCGATAACAAGAAGGAAATTGAAAACATGCGTCAAGCCATTCTATGTTATGACATTGAACATCCGGTTCTAGTCGATAGTGATTTTCGCGTTTGGGATAGTTATACTATCAAGGCCTGGTCTAATTTAATCATTATCGATCTACATTGATCTACAAGGATATGTGATTAGTCAATTTGGTGGAGAAGGACATATTCCAGTAATTGAAAACATGATTATTCAGCTTCACGAGAAAAATCAAGATAACATCAATTTTCAACAATTTAGCCTTACCTTAGAAAAACACCATCAACCATTAATTACACCTCTAGCCTTTCTGGGTAAAGTATTAGCAACAGCAAGGGGTTTATTTATTGCCGACACTGGACATCACCACATAGTTATCAGTACATTGGAAGGTGAACTTATTCATATAATTGGTACAGGAAGATTGAGATTAACTGATGGTGCTTTTAATGAAGCATATTTTTATGCACCACAGGGAGTGACTTATGATAATGAGACTCAAATTCTCTAGGGTACTCATACACAAAACTATACCTTGCGACAAATTGACTTGCTGCTGGTCAATTTTTACCAATAGGTTTCAATAGGTTTCAATAAACATTAGTAAAATGGCAAAAATATGAATGAAGAAAAAGCATATTTTTTCAAATTCTGATGATGGGATGTTATCTTTACCGAAAGATTTTTTTAAAATAAGTAGATTTAGAGACTTGCTACTTTGGGAAATTAGAGAAAGATTAATGCAGCGAATTCGCAATAATCAACAACAGTCTCAGGGAGCAATAATCAAATCATTGGCACATATGGAAATAGCCGAAGAAATGACAGAAATAAATAGCATTAATTTGAGTTTCTCAAAGATTGTTTGTTACTCAGGATAGGTGGTAAAAACTGGCAGAAAGGAAAACTGAAAGTTAAAATATCTATATCACCTCAAGGTCAACATGCTGATGAGGTGTACATGGAATTTTAGCCTGATGACTTAGATGAACTATTAGCATTATAAAATTTACAACACATTGCTAAAAATATCAATTACTCTGAATTATATTAGACCTCTTGCAAAATCGTTTCTGTGGTATAATAGAGGGCTTTAGATTTTATGTATCTTTGGTGTTCTTTGGGCTCCCGAATTCAAACATAACCGTGTAACTCTAACTGCTGGCTAGAACAAAGACAAACAACTATTATAACATAAAATTAATTCTGCAAGAGGTCTATTGATTGGCAGTAATTCAGTATGGACACCATGATCCATATCACCGAAAGCCAAAAATGCCAACAAGCAAAAATGTTTGAAAGCTATCTTTGTAGCACCTTAGAGACTGAAGGATTTATTCATTACTCCCTAGCATCACAAGCTGTTAAAGTGGCAAATGATTTCTGTCACAATCAATAGGATTTAGTTCTTGCTGTTTATAGATTCGGAAAAGTTGCAATCAGAAGTTCGTCATGAAGCTGCTGAAGTAAGTGAACTATTTCCACACATTTATGGCGCGGCGCTTTGAATATTGATGCCCTATACCAAGTTATAAGTTTTCTACCTAGAGAGGATAGTTTTTTTGATTCTCTCCCAGAAGTACTAAATTTAAAATAAATAAAACGTAAGTACTCAGCTATCAGCAGTCAGCTTTTTCAGACTAATACTGAAAATACCTATTTGATAATTAACCAATTTCTCAAAGATTGTGATTCCTAACTCCTGACTCCTGAATTCTTACAATAAAACTCAAAGTCTAGACATAAAAAATGAATAATCAAGAGATTGATATAGATGAATATATTGAGCAGATCTCATTGTTACTGAATTTAGAAATAAAAGATGAGTATCGAAATGAAATGATAGCAGATTTTGAAAAACTCATATCCATAGCAAAAATAGTTAATAATTGTCCTTTACCAGAAGAAATTGAAATCGCACCAGTTTTTGAACCATAGATAAACTATGAATGATGCTGTATCTGTAGCTAAAAATATATTATCAGGTAAAGTCAGTGCAGTAGAAGTTACTCAAGCTGCGTTATCGAAAATTCCTACTAAAGATAATGAACTTAATTGTTTTACTGATATCGCTGTGGAGACAGCTTTACAAGATGCAGCACATATTGATCAAAATATCGCTAAAGGTAAAAGTCCTCGTGTATTAGCTGGTGTACCTTTTGCAGTAAAAAATTCATTTAATAAATATAATAGGACTTAGGCATTGACAAAGTAGCAAAATACTGTAGTAATAAAAGATGTCATCTACTTAGCAGGTATCGGACAATTAGAGTAATAACCAAACCTTCTACAGCACAGTAGACTTGTCTAAAAAAGATAAGAAGCTGACTGTGAAAGCGTTACACGAACTATAACTGGGATGAAACACTAATTATGGCTGAAGGTAAAAATAAGGATTTGGGGATAAAAATATGAAAATTATTAAAAGTTATGTTTATCATAACTTTCTAAAAAAGAAAATCTAAAGGCTGATAATTCAAATATCATGACTTAGTATAAATGAGTAATTTAGATGTAACCTAACTAATAGACCTCTTGCAGAATTAATTTTATGTTATAAAACTGGGTTATCTTTGTTCTAGCCAAAAGTTAGAACACGGTTATGTCTGAATTAGGGAGCCCAAAGAACACTAAAAATACATGAAATCTAAAGCCCTCTATCATACCACAGAAACAATTTTGCAAGAGGTCTAATCTACATACTGCGATTACACCTGATAATAACGATGTCCAGCTAAACGAAATTTATCACTAGCTACTCGAAAAGTTTTGACTCTACATATGAGATATTCAACACCAATTGTTATTGATGATATTTTCTGATTTTCTTCTTCTTAAATCTCTGAAGGTCCGGCTTTTTTAGGCTTCTTATAATGTGTAGTAACAAATTCTTCTCCTATATAAGCTTTCTCTCCCAAAAATCTTTCTTTGGCATCTAGGTTTTGGCGATTATTTATAAATAGTGTAATATCACTTATCTTACCTAATTGTCCAATAGAAATATCAACTATATCCTTACCTCCTGGCAATACTATAAATTGATTTTTTAGAGTGTGTATTTCCTCCTTGACTGCATAATATTTTTCTGCTCTTATTTTCTGCTTTTAATAGTCACCTGGTATTTCTATAGCTTATTGTACACTATCTATTAGTAATGGATACTCAGTGAGTCCTTCCCATAATTCTTGATATTCCTGCTCATATTTGTTTGCTTCTTCTATTTGGGAAGAAGGTAAAATTTCCCTCAGGATTTCTACCCAATAATTAAATGTGTTATTTGCTTTTGTCCTCCATAGATCAAACAATAATCCTAGGATTTCAAATATTGGCTTCTGTCTCAGGTCCACTAGGGATATAGATACTCCCTCCCTTGAGGTCATTTCTGTTTTACCTCCTCCTCCAGACGCTATTAACCTAATTTTTCTTTTTTCAACTTCTACTTATTCCTCTAGATACCTTTTTCTACTAATGCTACTAATCTGATAAAGTCTTCATACTTAATCCCAATTAATCTTTTTGATTCCTGGCGGAATAATTCTATTCTTTCTAGGGGACTTGTCATTATTGATATACAATACACAGTTACATTCTTTCTATTTATTCTCCTACAAACTGCCTTTTAAGGATAGGTCTATTAGAATATGTTTCATATGATAGTATGAGTAGACTATTGCTCAGAGATAGATATGAACTGAAAGATTTATTTGATACAGTAAAGAAAATACTAAATATAGTAGGAGGGATTTCAAGTGTAGATGATAGAGTAGTAGAAAGATTGTATAGTGACCCAAAAAACGCAGAATTAATCAGTTGTTGTTGGTCTAGGAAATATCATAGGACCATGAAAGGCATAAACTTAACCACACTGTACTACAGTGATGTGTATGGAAATTCAGTACGAATAAATTACATAATATACGACAAAAAGGAGGGAAAGACGAAGAACAATTATTTTCAGGAAATGCTAAAGGAAGTGATTGATTGGAGTGTAAAGCCAAGAATACTTACAGGAGACAGTTAGTATTCAGGGGTAGAAAGCTGAAAGTTTTTAAAAAACTAGAAGTCGGATTTCCTATTTAGGATTGACAAAAGTAGAACCGTATTGAATAAACTGGAAAATTATTGTCTATTAAGGAGTTTAGAAATTATTGATGAAGGTTTGATAACTCATTTGAGAGCATTTCGATTGATCAAACTGTTTAGATAAGACTTCAAAAAACAAGACTCTAGAGACTATATAGTGTATCTAGCAGATCAAGAAGCTCTCAACCAAATCACCAAAAGTGAGTTTGTGACAATTCATGATACTCATTGGGGGATTGAAAGTTTTCATAGAGCCATTAAACAAGTATGTGGAATTTGTCGATTTATGGTTAGAGATAGCCAAGGAATTAAAACACAGATATTTTGTTCACTTCAAGCATTTGTTTGTTTAGAAAGAATGCGCTCTGAAAATATAATTTCTAATTGGTATGAATTGCAAAGGAACTTATTCACTTTAGTTGTGCGCAACTACATTGTGGAAAATCTTACCAATGCTGGTGCTGTTTAATACGCACGGATGATTTTTTTGTCAATGTGTAACTCCTATTTACTATCAATTTTGATGCAGAAAACTTAACTAATTCTAGGGGTCTAAATCTCCCTTATAAAACTTAATTATGAATTATTAACTGTGTCATTTGTCGGCGTTGCAGGGCAAAATGGAGAAAATCAATGCCTAATTCTTGGGCTGTGCGAATATCATTGCGATCAAGTGTCAAATTATCATCTAATCCCCACGCTGCTGATAATTCACCTTCTACCAAAATAATTCCTCCTGCATTTGAAATGCGAAGAAGTTCTTCATCTATGTGGGGAAGTCCTGCGAATAAAAAAGGTTTTGTTCTTAAGGGATGATTACGGCTCAGTTCCTGCCAAGATTGTAAGGGAATCTCAAAGTGGTATGCAATTAGATTTTTGATATCTTCTGTTAAGATAGAACCATTGGTGGGAACTTCAATGAGAATTACGCCACCTGTTTGTAAGTATTCATTGCAAGTATCTAGTTGTTGTTGTTCTAGATTTAATAGCTGCCAACCAATGAGATGTACTAAGTGATATTCTATGGGGTTTATTTGTAAATCTATCTGTCCAACTGGTGCTGTTCCCTGTAAAGTTGGATAAAGTCTTTCTACAGATTGGATAAAATCGGAAATTTTCTGATAGTTGTGATCGCTCATATTGAAAGCAGTAGCAATACTCACTACCACCTGTGGTCTGGCTTTAGCCTGAGAACGATAGCGCAAATCCAACTCGTTAAGATCAGGGAATAACAAATCCTGTGGATTTGCTAATTTAACTTCATCTCAAATAGTTACTGTAGTGTAGTGCGTCATATAATTTGTCTAGCCAGCCAGGCGCACGGCAATGTCATAAAAAGATCCCTGGTTTTGATCAAAAGCCAGGGTAACGAGACAAATAAATTCAGTCTTAATTATAAGTGATATAAAACACAGTGCATCTACGTGGAACCATTGGTGAGAAGTTAAGGAAAAGGCAAAATTGTCAAGGGTGGTATTTGCAGTGCTTAAAAATCGTTAGCAACTCATTATAGGCAAGTAATTGAGCGATTGTTACCAGCCATCACACAGTCCCCAAGAAGCAATCGACACTACACAAAAAAGAAATACAGACCACTGGTAGAAGATGAAGTAATTGCGGAGCAACTCTCAATATTACTGACACCAGCCATTACAAATCAAGACAAATACTACCGAAAATTAAGACTCAGAAAACGGATACTGAATTTACTAGATCTGTTGCAAAATTGTTTATGTAGTATGATAGGGAGTTTTAGATTTTATGTGTTTTTGGTGTTCTTTGGGCTTGCTAATTCAAACATAACCCTGTAACTCTAACTTTTGGCTAAAACAAAAACAAACCGCCATTGTAACATAAAATTAATTCTGCAAGAGGTATACTGTTAATTATGGCTGCGGTGTTAACCTTATGGCAACTGGCGAACCCGAAGGGTTCAACATTGGAGGCATTATTTAGGAAATTACAAAGTTTAGAAGAAGCTCAAAGAGGACAATTGCTAGGAAAGATAATCTGGTCATTGATTTAATGACCAGATTATCTGTTGAGATTTGGTTTGAAGAAAATCCCAAGCGGATGAATTTTCTCTGCCCTTTGATGAAATCTCATTAGAAATGATTTATCGTCGTATTTATAATTTCAGGATGGCTCATCAAAAAGGTAAGGCAACAGAAGATAGTTAAGTATTTTCCTGATCCCCTAAATCTCGATCTAGGTATTGTCAAACAACAGCGAAAACCAAATCTTAGGTTAATTATCGCTCCGTTTCCTTATCTTCAACGAGGTCCTGATCAATTCTTTTTCCATATTTCTCCAAAACCCTATTGACAAAAGACTTTCAGCCTTAACTTGTTATCAATTCTCCTAAATCCTCCTTTTTTTTTAAGGAGGACTTTGAGGAAAAACTAGGCTTTACAAATATCTCCTAATGTTCATATTGTCGATTTTCCATAAAAATTGGCAATGTTATGATTATAAGCTCGAACTAATAAATCAATACCAGTAATTGCAGTACCAACTACCACAGCATCACTGCCTAATTCTAACGCTTTTTTTGCCATTTCTGGTGAAGAAATACCACCTTCACAGATTACAAAAATATTTAAGTTTTCTATGATCTGAGTTAGCAATTCCCAACCAGGAGGTGCAAAACTTTTGGTTTCCGAAGTGTAGCCAAGAAGAGTTGTGCCAACAATATCTACACCAGCTTCTACGGCTAATTTTGCTGCTTCATAAGTATCTACATCTGCCATTACTGGCTTACCTAATTGCTGATGAATATTATTAATGATATCTGGTAATTTTTCATCACCAGGACGATTTCTAGTAGTCGCATCTATAGCAATAATATCTGCTCCTGCTTCAGCAACTGCGACAGCATGATGGAACTGTGGGGTAATGTAGACATGTGAACCTGTTATTACTTGTTTCCAAAGTCCAATTATTGGTACTTGTACTTTTGCTCTCACAGCTTTAATATGATTTGGGGTATTAATTCGCACGGATACTGCACCATTATTCACAGCAGCTTCTGCCATTGCAGCTATGATATAAGGATCATCCAAAGGTGAATTTATAGGTGCTTGACAGGAAACAATTAAGCCTTTGGGTAAATGCGTCATCTTTTAATTTTTAACTAATTTTTAAGGTTTTTAAGTTTACCACTTCTAAAAGTGATAATTTTTCTAGGTAAGTCTAAATTCTCGATGACATAACTTAATTACAAATTACTTTAATTGATTAGGTATCCAAACAGTAAAAATAGAACCTATACCTACGGTAGATTCTACTTCAATTCGACCTCGATGTAATTCTACAAGTTGTTTGGTTAAAGCCAAACCAACTCCTGTACCTTCGTAGCGACGACGGTAGGGTGTGTCAAGTTGTTGAAATTTCTCAAACAAAAGTGGTAATTGTTCTTCTGGAATACCAATACCAGTATCTTCTACTTGAAAAATGGCGGTTGCATCTTCTACCCACAAACGTAAGGTGACATTACCACCTTCGGGAGTGAATTTGATTGCATTTGTTAATAAATTCCAGAGAATTTGTTCTACTCTTGTAGAATCGCCGGTAAAGCTATCATGTGAGGGATTAATTTGCAAGTCTAATTTAAGTGTTACTTTTTCGCTTCTGGCTTTTTCTAAGAGAGAATCTAAAGTGTTTTGTGCTGATTTAACTAAGGAAAAATCGGTAATATTTAATACTGTCCTACCAGCTTCAACTTGTGATAAATCCAGAATGTCATTAATCATTTCTAATAAATGTTCTCCACTGTCATGGATGGTTTGTAAATAATCCCGTTGTCGTTTGCTTAATTCGCCTAAAGGCCAAAGCAATAATGTTGAAGACATCCCAATTACATAGGTTAAAGGAGTTAATAATTCATGGCTGATGGTAGCAAGAAATTCACTTCGGAGACGATTGGCTGCTTCCGCTGCTAGTAAGGCTTCTTGCAGTGCCATTGTGCGTTCAATAACCCGTTGTTCTAGGGTTTGTTTTTGTTTAGTAAGAGATGCCATTAACTCTGTTTGATGAATTGTGATCGCTAACTGTTTGGTAACTGAAGTTAGCAAACTTTTTTCGCTTTCAGTCCATTCACGGGGAGCATTACATTGATGAGCAATTAATAATCCCCACAGTTTTTCTTCAAAAATTATCGGTGCTACTAATTTCGCATGGACTTTACTTCTTCTTAGGAAATTCAATAAACATTCTTCCAAAGGATATGTTTTTTCTATATCATCCACAGCTAAAACAAAACCTTGACGGTATTTCTCCCAACACAAGGAAGTTCGCATCAAACAAGTTTCTTCTTGATAATTTAATACTGAGGGAATATCATCTGTGCTCAGAGATTCATAAACTATACAACCCTGGTAATTTTGATAATTTTGTGGTAAATGTTGAGAGTTAGGTAAATATTGGTCATTGAATGATGAGTATTGACTCTTAACTTGAGCCGATGCAAATTTATAAATTACTAATCTATCTAATACCATAAACTCACGTATTTGGGTAATTGCCGTTTTCATGATGATTGGCAAATCCAAGCTTTTACGGATTTGGCTTGTTACTTCATTTAACAGTCGTTCTTGAGCAATTTGCTTATTTAGAGCGTCTTCTACTCCTTGATAACTATAAGCTTCACCAGGAGTTATAGTTGAAGATACTGTTACCTCATTACTAATAATGGGTAGCATATATTCTAATAATAACAGGGTAAGTTTACTTTGCAGTTTAGCATCATTAGGGGCGATAACTTGTTGATATCGAGCGATGTTTTGATAAATGCAAGAATTGCAGTCAAACAAATTTATGACTTCTGAGATAAAAGAAGCGATCTCATCTGGATTAAATGTCAAACTAGTATTTATCGAGGGATTCTCTGGCTTTTCTAGTCCCCTAGTCTCCTGTTCCCCTGCTTCTATATTTCCCAACAGCAGCGCACTAAATTGTTCAGAAATTACCAGCGTAAACCGTTGCCTTTCCCATTCAGCGGGAATGGGCATTCGCTGCAACACAGCTTCTGTTAGCATCAAAGCGGCAGTACCCACTGCTTGAGCCATCTGCTGCAACAATTCCCCAAGCCGATTAAATACACTCAGAGGCAAGGTTCGAGAAAAGCTCAAATCGGGAGAACTAAGCATTTTCAAAATAAAAGTGAAATGGGCTAAATGCCTAAATAGAAACAACAACTCCAGACACAGGAACAGAATAAATTTTAAAAACCCATTTCCTGTTTTCTAGTTTTGGGAATTGTGTACTTACCAGCCATTTAAGGACGTAATAGAAGATTATGCATCGTATCAATGCCACACCAGGTGAATGGAATCAGTCAGAAGGTTTAATTTTCCTAGAACAAACTCCAGCCCCTTTTGTGTTTATTACTGCGGCTGACACCGACGTTCAAACCCTAGCAGCAGCAGTCCCAAAATTACCTACACAATTTCCTGCCCTCAGAGTCGCCAACCTGTTGCAATTACAGCAACAAATAAGTATAGATACTTATGGTGAACAAGTTTTAGAACTTGCCCAAGTCATTGTGCTGCGTCTGTTAGGAGGACATTCTTATTGGGCTTATGGTTTAGAAGTCGTGCAGGAGATTGTACAACGTCAGAGTACAACCTTAATTGTAATGCCAGGAGACGACGCTCTTGATCCCGATTTAATTTCTCATTCCACTATTTCCATAGAAATTGTTAATCAAGTGTGGCAATACTTTAAAGAAGGTGGTATTGAAAACTTCCTCAATGCCCTCCAATTTATTGCTGATAAATGCCTTGATACTAAATTTAATCCTCCACTACCACAGACTATTCCCCGTGTGGGCTTGTATGAGGGACTGGGGACCGGGGACTGGGGACTGGGGACTAGGGAAACCAGCAGTAAAGGAGAAATTGTTTCCATTCCCAATCACCAATTACCCATTAGCAATTACCCATTACCCAAAGTTGGTATTTTATTTTATCGCGCTCATTATTTAGCGGGAAATACCAAGGTAATTGATGCTTTATGTACTGCTTTAGTACAAAGAAACTTACAGCCTGTGGCAGTATTTGTTTCTTCCTTGCGTGAACCTGGTGTTTGTGAAGGATTATATGACTTATTTCAACCTCAAGATTCTCAGTATATTGATTTGTTATTGAATACTACCAGTTTTTCCTTAGCGCGGTTAGAAACGGAAACACCTGAAATTGAACTTTGGCAAAAATTAGATGTACCAGTTTTCCAGGTAATTCTGAGTGGTGGTTTTCGAGAACAATGGGATGTAGGGTTACAAGGTTTGACTCCCCGTGATATGGCCATGAATGTGGCATTACCAGAAGTAGACGGGCGAATTATTACCCGTGCTGTCTCCTTTAAAACCTTACAAACTCGGAACAATGACTTAGAAACGGATGTGGTAGTTTATGAACCAGTGAGCGATCGCATTGAATTTGTCGCTCAACTAGCAGCTAACTGGGTAAAACTCCGCCAAAAACCACCCCAGCAACGGCGCATATGCTTAATTTTAGCCAATTATCCCAACACCAATGGACGTTTAGCTAATGGTGTCGGTTTAGATACTCCCGCGAGTTGTCTGGAAATCCTCAAAGCTTTAAAATTAGCCAGCTATAAAGTAGATAATATCCCCGCAGACGGTGATGAATTAATTCAACGTTTAACATATGGTGTAACAAATGATCCAGAAGGAAGAGACTGGAAACCAATACAGCAAAGTCTTTCTGTGGAGGAATATCAAGAATATTTTTCTACCTTACCCGAAACTGTACAACAAGGAATTACTAAACGTTGGGGACTAGGAAATAGCCAATCACCCATTCCCATTTTAGGAATTAAATTTGGTAATGTCTTTGTAGGTATTCAACCTTCTAGGGGTTATGATATTGACCCAAGTTTAAATTATCATGCACCAGATTTAGAACCAACCCATGATTATTTAGCTTTTTATTATTGGGTAAGAGAAAGCTTTGGTAGTGATGCCATTATTCATGTTGGTAAACATGGAAATTTAGAATGGCTTCCGGGTAAAAGTGTAGCTTTATCTGATACCTGCTATCCCGAAGTAGCATTTGGGGCGATGCCTCATTTATATCCATTTATAGTCAATGATCCCGGAGAAGGTTCACAGGCTAAAAGACGCGCCCAAGCGGTAATTATTGATCATCTTACACCCCCCATGACCAGGGCTGATTTATATGGGGGATTGCAACAAGTAGAAAATTTAATTGATGAATATTACGAAGCTGAAAGTTTAGATCCTAATAGAATGCCAGCAATCCGCAATCGCATTCAAGAACTAGTCATCAAAGAAAATCTCTACAAAGACTTAGGCATCACCGACGAAAAAGATATTTTCAACTTTGAAACCTTAATTTTAAACTCCCTCGACGGCTATCTGTGTGAACTCAAAGAAGCCCAAATCCGCGACGGACTACACATATTTGGACAAACCCCCCAAGGAACACAACTGCGAGATTTAATAGTAGCGATCGCTCGGATCCCCAACCGTCATTCTATCGGCATTACCCGTGCGATCGCTCAAGAATGGGGCTTAGATATAGACCCCCTCTCAACAGACCTTAGCACCCCTTTCACCCCTTCTCCAACCCTCTCTGCACCGCTGCATCTCTCCGTAAGATTAAAATCTTGCCGTACACACGGCGACATCGTAGAACTCCTAGAAGAACAAGCCGCGGATTTAGTTGAACAAATCATCAATTCCCAGTCCCCAATCCCCAGTCCCCAGTCCCCAGTTCTTAAGTGGATCACCTTACAACTCCTTCCCGCACTAGAAAAAACAAAAGAAGAAATCACCAACCTCTTACGAGCATTGGACGGTAAATATGTCCCCAGCGCCGCATCCGGCGCACCCACACGCGGCCGTCCTGAAGTTCTCCCCACCGGCAAAAACTTTTATGCTGTTGATATTCGTGCCATACCCACAGAAACCGCCTGGGACATTGGCAGAAAAGCGGCAGAAACCCTAATTGAAACCTATACTCAAGAACATGGAGAATATCCCAAAACCCTGGGATTATCCGTTTGGGGGACTGCTACCATGCGGACTGGGGGTGATGATATCGCCGAAGCCTTGGCTTTACTTGGTGTACGACCTGTGTGGGATGGTGCAGCACGGCGAGTAGTGGATTTTGAAATCTTGCCCGTATCTATTTTGGGTCGTCCCCGTGTTGATGTTACCTTAAGAATTTCGGGATTTTTCCGGGATGCTTTCCCCAACTTAATAGATTTATTTTCCCAAGCAGTCGCTGCAGTTGCTAACTTAGATGAACCAGCAGAAAACAACCCTCTAGCAGTTGCAGTACAAAAAGAAACCGAATTATGGACTGACCAAGGTTTATCTTTAGAAACAGCAAAAGAGCGATCACTATATCGTGTTTTTGGTTCTCAACCAGGCGCTTACGGTGCCGGACTCCAAGGTTTAATCGCCTCTCAAAACTGGCAAACAGACCAAGATTTAGCCCAAGCTTACATCAATTGGAGTAGTTACGCCTATTCTTCAAAACAGGGAACAGGGAATAAGGAACCAGGAACAGAAAGCAATAATACTGTCACCTGTCACCTATCACCTGTTACCTCTCCCGAAGTTTTCCAGCAACGGTTGAAGGAAATGCAAATTGTCCTGCAAAACCAAGACAACCGTGAACATGACATTCTTGATTCTGACGACTATTATCAATTTCAGGGTGGTTTAACAGCAGCGGTGCGTTCTCTCCAAGGAAAAAATCCCGAAACCTATTTTGGCGATAACTCCAACACATCCAAGCCTAAAGTCCGCCACCTGAAAGAGGAAATTACCAGGGTCTACCGTTCTCGTGTAGTTAATCCTAAATGGATATCGGGAGTGATGCGTCACGGTTACAAGGGTGCATTTGAAATGGCTGCAACGGTAGATTTTTTATTCGCCTACGATGCTACCGCCCAATGTGTAGAAGACCATATTTATCAGGGTGTTGTCCAAGCTTATTTAGAAGATCCTGTTGTTTGCGAATTCATCCAAGCCAAGAACCCCTGGGCGCTACGTGATATAGCAGAAAGACTCCTAGAAGCCCATCAAAGAGGATTATGGCAAGATGCCAATTCAAAGACACTGGACAATCTACGCAACCTAGTCCATCAAGCAGAAGCAGCAGTCGAAGAACAATAAGTACAGCAGGAAGGAGTTAGGAGTTCTGGACTTTTGACCACACCCCAAGTTCATTTCTTCCTTTGCGCGAAACTTTAAAATCTCTGTAAGAAACAAATATGGGAAATCTTGCGTATTTGCACTTAGCTTATGCCTACGAAGATAGTCATATCACTCAATTAATCTGCTGGGATTCTTTCTTTTATAAAGCACCAGTACCAAAGTAGAAAAGTTTTTCCAGCAAAGCTTAGATGTATATACTACCTCTAGCACTCACCTTATCGATCTTGAGTGCTGTCAGTACCCTTTTAGCATTAGAAATAGGTAATCAAAAAATTTCTGATTTATCGGTGAATAATGTAATTGAAGTGAGCATTCCAGAACAGTTAGAACAAAAAATAGAACCTTGGCAAAAAACTCCTGGAAGTAACTGAACCATCGCTACAACCACAACCACAAAAATCACCACTTTTAATCCAGTCACTACAAAACGCAAAAGTCCTAATTTCTTGGTCAAAGGTCATGAAGGTGAACATATCAGTATTTTACAAGCACGGGTAGGAATCGCTGGCTTTTATTATGGGAATTCTACTGGTATATTTGGGCTAATTACCGAAGAAGCTGTCAAGCGATTCCAACAGGCTTATAAATTGAATGTTGATGGTGTTGTAGGTTCAGCCACACTTGCCAAATTACCACCCCTTAATCCAGATGGAGAACAAACTTCCAAAAAAGCAATTAATCCAGATTCATTTGAGTTTAGGTGATCGCGGTGAAGCTGTACGAATTTTGTAAGAACATTTAATCAAAGCTGGATATTTAGACAAACAACCTAATATCTACTATGGTTTTCATACAGTCGGTGCTGTCAGTCGCTTTCAAATAAATCACCGAGTAGAAGCTAACAGCATTGCTGGGCCAACTACCAGAGCTAAGTTACATAACTTAGTCAAAACTTCAAATAAAAGTGATTTTAGCGTTTTAGAAATTCAAAGACGATTGCAAGAAAAGGGTTTTTATAAAGGTCAAATCAATTGAGTAATGGTAGCAGATACCAAAAAAGCCATCCAGCGAGCGCAAGAATTTTATGGTATCAGCCTTACTGATATCAAAAATGGTAATTTCTAGGGTCGCAGTTAGATTCCCCTACTTAAGTGTTAAACAGGCATTAAAGCTCTTTGACACTTGGGACAAACAGCATGAATTGTCAACTGACAATCAAGCAGGTGGAAACCTTCTTTTTGGGCTGTTTTTACCCCAATTTTCAAAATAGATTCGTTTTTAAATTCAATGGTAGTGTTGCATCTAACACAAATGAGGTGATGGTGATGATGGGGATAGGGTTGGTTAATTTCATAATGTTTATGTCCTTCACCTAACTCTAATTCCCTTAAAATGCCCATCCTCGCCATCAACTTCAAAGTCCGATAGATTGTGGATAGACTGATGCCCTCACCGTCACTTTCTAGCCTCAGATAAAGATCCTCCGCACTTAAGTGTTCACCTTGTGGAAGTTCTTGAAAAATGTGAAGTATTGTTTCGCGCTGGGGAGTTAAACGCCAGCCTCGATCGTTTAGTTCTGCCTTAAGTGAACCAGTTGTGTAGACAGTCATACTAAATTTTCTCAACAAAGCCTGTTAATTGAGAATATAGCAAATGTTTGACCTAATTTGCAACAATTGTTGCTTATTGAGAATATTTGGTAGTTGTTATTAGTCATTAGTCATTAGTCATTGGTCATTTTCACCAATCACCTTTTCTAACTCAAAGATTCCAAATAGTCCCGAATCAGGTTACGGCGCTTAGGTTGACGAAGCTTTTGCAAAGCTTTGGATTCAATTTGTCGTACCCGTTCCCGTGATAAATCTAGAGCGCGACCAATTTCGGCCAAGGAGTAAGGATGACCATCAGATAAACCGAACCGCATCAGGATCACATCCCGTTCTCGACTGGTTAAATCTGCCAGTAAATGGTGCAAATCTTTTTGTAAAGATTCCCGCATTAACATTTCTTCTGGGGTGATACTATCAGTCTCTAGCAATTCCCCTAACTCGGTATCTTTATCTTTTCCGACTTTGGTTTCTAAAGAAACAGAACGGGGTACTCTCAACAACACTTCCCGAACTTGAGTAGGTGTCATGTCTAATTCAATTGCTAGATCTTCTAAAGTGGGAGTACGACCTTTCTCTTGAGAGATTTTACGTTGTGCTTTTTTAATTTTGTTCAGTTTTTCTGTAATATGAACAGGGAGGCGAATTGTCCGGCTAGAGGTAGCAATCGCTCTGGTAATTCCCTGACGAATCCACCAATAAGCATAGGTACTAAAACGATAACCCTTAGTTGGGTCAAATTTTTCCACAGCTCGCTCTAAACCCAGAGTCCCTTCTTGGACTAAATCTAACAATTCCAAACCACGATTTTGATATTTCTTGGCCACAGAAACCACCAGACGAAGATTCGCCTTAATCATGTGTTCCTTGGCTTGGAGTCCTTGGGATTGAACATTTTCCAGTTCTTCTACTTTCAATTTGGCAATCTCAGCCCAACGACGTTTACCCTCTAACAAAGTTGGCTTCAAATCCGCTAAGTCTATACCAGCAGTCTTAGCCCATCTTTCCAATGATGGACGATGTCCCAGTTCAGATGACAAACGCTCCTGAACTTCTATTAACCGCTGATAGGGTACAATCACAGTATCACCTTGCTTGGCAGCATTAGCAAGCACTATCCGCAACCGCAAATACCGCTGCACTTTTTGAGCTTCGGAAACTTCTTCATCCCGCCCCAACAAACGCACCCGACCAATTTCTTGCAGGTATAAACGTACTAAGTCTGTGCTGCGACGGTTAGTGTTTGCAGCTAGATTATGAGAATCAACAGCAGCAGCTATATCCAAATCCTGTAGATCATCTAGGGAAAAATCACCATCATCAATACCCAAATCAGGCTCTAATTTTGGATTAGACCTTGGGGAATCGTAAGCGGTATCTGTATGAAAAGATGTTGCTGGCATAACGTCTTTATTGCTCCAGGTAACAATAGATTAAGGTCAGCTAAAATTACGGTCAGCTAATTAACTGTTGCTATTGTTCCCGTAATTCACGATGAAATAACATAATTGAGGTTTGCCGTACAATTCTTTGCAAGAGATTGTACAAGTTCTGCTTTCTCCGTCTCAAAAGTATGTAACGAGTATAATTCGCTAGTACGCAAACAAAGTTAGCCTGAACGAACTCCCAAACATGAATGACTAGTATAAAATGAGACTTATTTAGCAGCCTCTGAGTGATACATTTTTTCCGAATTTTATCGGTAAATGTAGTTTTTTGATGGAAATTATAACTGTTTACAGCCACAATCTAACTGCAAATTAAGAAATTACCTAGCCATAGTAGTCAGCAGTCAGCTTTTTAAAACTCTTGTCTGACAAAGATTCCAGAATTTAAGGTTCTCCTAATTACCCTGGGGGGACTATACCATGGAATTTCCCAGGAATAGTAACCATTATTTTCATAACGGCGTATAAACATATTCCTAGTAATTCTGCTGGAGATAAACTACATAGTTATAATTACATGAGCAAGAAAGTAATTTCCTGACAATTTAATATCTTTTTTTAGTAATTATTTGGTAAGAAGCAGATCTTAGTTAGGGAATAATGCTGATAGCGCCTTGTGGTGCAAAGCATAACTCTATTGGTTGTATTCCGGCTTCATATCTCTTAACATTAGTTCATCAAGGGCTTGTTGAGGTGTAACTTCACTCTCCAGTAACCGATAAACTTGTTCAGTGATTGGTATAGTAATATTTTGTTGCTGAGATATTTGCATCAAAACTCGGCAAGTGTTAACTCCTTCAGCGGTTCCTGGTAAAGTATTGAGTATTTCTGTCAGCCTTTTCCCACTAGCCAGTTGATATCCAACTTGGTAGTTGCGACTTAGGGGACTGTTGCAGGTTGCTAACAAATCCCCTAGACCGGATAAACCGTAAAATGTTTCCGTTTTTGAGCCTAAAACTTGACCTATCCGAACCATTTCTGTCAAAGCGCGAGTTACTAAAGCTGCTTTGGCATTAGTTCCTAAGTGCAGTCCATCACAGACACCCGCTGCGATTGCCATCACATTTTTCACTGTTCCTCCCAATTCTACACCAATTGGATCAGGACTGGTATAAACACGGAAACGACTGGAAGAAAATACCAGTTGCACCTGATGAGCCGCAGCAAAATTTTTGCTGGCTACTACACATGCAGCGGGTAGTTCCTGTTCAATCTCTTGGGATAAATTTGGACCAGATAGTACAACTACTGAGTGGTGAGGAAATTCTGTTTGCCAAGTTTGTGAAGGTGTGTAAGTAGTTTGCGGATCTAACCCTTTTGTTGCTGTGACAAAAATTATCTCTGGAGATAATGGACAAGACTTTACTAATAAAGCTACATCCCTCACTCCTTTCATAGAAATAGCAGATAGAACTATATCAGCAGCATCTTGTAGTACTGCTGCCAGCGTCTGGGAACTGTTACGGGACCACAAACGCACTTCATGACCATTTACCCACGCTAAATTTGCCAGGGCTGTTCCCCAGGCACCAGCACCCAGAATCACAACAGTTTTTCGATTTTCGATTTTCGATTTTCGATAAGTCATTACTAAGATTAAGTGTAGCAAGTGATAAGTGATACAGCACAAATCAGGAGTCAGGAGTAAAACTATCTTGCTGTCTAGGTTTTAACTTAGATTCTGTACCTCATTGATCTGCAATCTGCAGTAAGTCATAACTGATTATCGCGGATGGCGTGTGATTAGTTCCCTAACTTGTTCTGCATGATATGAACTTCGTGTCAATGGTGAAGAAATTATTTGTAAAAAACCCAATTTCTCTCCGAATACCTTCCAAGCAGCAAATTGTTCTCGAGAGATGAACTCAGCCACTTGCAAGTGTTTTTGACTAGGTTGGAGATATTGTCCAATAGTTAAAATATCACAATCTACTGCTCGCAAATCCTGCATAACTTGACGAATTTCTGCATCAGTTTCACCTAAGCCTACCATAATACCGGATTTGGTGTATGTACTGGGAGAAATCTGGCGAGAGCGTTGTAATAATTCCATTGTCCGCTCATAATTACCTTGGGGACGTACTCGCCAATATAAGCGTGATATCGTTTCTGTATTGTGGTTGAGTACCTCTGGTGCAGCTTCAAGAATAATTTCCAGAGCATTCCAATTTCCGCATAAATCAGGAATTAGCACCTCAATTGTAGTGTGTGGTGACACGCTGCGAACTGCATTAATGCAATGAACAAACTGAGATGCACCACCATCCGGTAAATCATCCCGATTCACAGAAGTGATGACGACGTGATTAAGCCACATTCTACGTACAGCTTCTGCTAATCGAGTCGGTTCTGTAGAATCTAATGGTTGAGGTTTTTTCTCAAAATCAATATCACAGTAGGGACAAGCCCTTGTACAAGCTGGTCCCATGATCAAAAACGTAGCAGTACCAGCATTGAAGCACTCACCAATATTGGGACAGGATGCTTCCTCACAAACCGTATTGAGGGATAAATCCCGCAAAATTTCTTTAACGTTACCGACACGCTCCCAGTGAGGTGCTTTTACCCTCAACCAGTCTGGTTTTAAAGTCACAGTCTACTTTTACCATTTTTTAGTTATACAAATCTAATGCTAGCAAGCAAAGACCTTTGTGGAAGATGGAAGATTTATTATTTTGTGCTGATTGTGATATTATATGCTTATATTGCTGTTTTTTCAGCGGGATGTGGCGCAGCTTGGTAGCGTACTTCGTTCGGGACGAAGGGGCCGCTGGTTCGAATCCAGTCATCCCGATTTGTTTCATATCTATTGCCTAAACTTTTACAAACTGAGGCACTTCTGTTTCCATATTTTTCCCCAAATGCTTATCTATAACTGCGGGAACTTGTCTGGCTTGGATGCGACTGTAACGAGTTTTATCTGGCATAACTAAATTAGGGCCTGCCTTACAGTTTTTCATGCAACCAGTACCTTTAATATTTACTTTATTGTCCAAACCACGATCACTCAACTCTTTCTCCAACATCTGACATACAGCTTTACCACCGCTTTTCATACAACCTGACTTTTGACAAAATAAAATAGTCTGCTTTTTGGCTGCTTCAGGTTTAGGTTTAAGTCCCATATCAACACTTGTAGCCATAACCCGTTCAGCTTTTAATGTCAGTTCATCTTTTTTAGAATCATACTTTTTCGTACCTACCACTTGCAACCAAGTACCATGTGGTAAACCCAAATCAAAAGCCACCCGTAAATGCTTGGCTAACTTCACATAGCATTGACCCTCGCTGGTGGCCAACAATAAACCCTTCAATTTATAACCATCCTTAATCACAAAATCTAAAAATCTGCCTTCTAAGCAAAATTCTGTCATTTCCATACTAGAAGATATTCTCATTTTTTTAACCTTTTTTTAATTAAAAGAAACTATCAGCTAATTAAAAGTTGTTGTGACGCATACACCAGCAGCGTTCCAAACTCCGAATCCTATCTTGACGAGAAGCTGTTATTTGCCGCATTACACTCCAAGCTTGCAGTGCTGATATTGGAGTGGCTATTTCGACCCGTAAAGGTTGGTTAACCTCACATGTACAGGGAATATCCAACTGCCGCAGACGTTGATAGACCTGCCATCTATCTGCCCAATTTATGTCTATAACCTTCTTTTCTTCCATCTTTAGAGTTCTAAGTACAGAACAAACTAAACATCTAACCCCAATCTGTCTTCAGAATACATTAAATGAAAAATATTATCATTAATTTTGCAATAAAATCTCATTTTACTATACTGTCCTGACCAAGCATACTTAGGCCGGTTAGTCAATAATAATATATGAGTGATCAGAAACTTAGAGTTAGAACTCTGACTTGCAAATATTAAAAATCTAAATTTGACTCAGGTTTGTTAGTATTGCGTTCACTTTGTTCAATGTTAATATGTAAGAACTGAACAGTTAAAAATTCTAACTGTCACAAAAAGGGGAGAACGATGTCCGATACTCAAGCTATTTTACACAACTTTGGTCAAGTTTACGACAATCCAATATTACTAGATAACAGCGTCACTGCTCCAGTAGTAGAAGGATTTAACGTTACGTTAGCAAGTTTTCAAGCACTTTATTTACAGTATCAAAAACATCATTTTGTGGTAGAAGGTGCAGAATTTACTTCCTTGCATGATTTCTTCAATGACAGCTATCGAGAAGTTCAAGATCATATTCATGAGATTGGCGAACGTTTAAATGGGTTAGGTGGTGTACCTGCAGCAAGTTTTAGTAAATTAGCGGAACTATGCTGCTTTGAACCTGAAGCTGATGGTGTTTATTCTTCCCAGAAGATGGTAGAAAATGACCTTGCAGCAGAACAAGTAATGATTGGTGTGATTCGTCGTCAAGCTACTCAGGCTGAGAGTTTAGGAGATAGAGGTACACGCTATCTCTATGAGAAAATTCTGTTAAAAACTGAAGAAAGAGCTTATCATTTAGCACATTTATTAGCTAAAGAAAGTCTAACTTTAGGATTTTTGCAACCCGCACATAAATAAACTTTAAATGGTTAGGTTTAGTTTAAGACTACTTAAAGAATAGGTTGAAGAGCGGAATTTTCAGTAAAATAAATTTTGGCAGAGATATGGAAAATTGATCTCTGTTTTTTTCATGGACATTGCCAAAATGATTATCGGTAAAATCGGAAAGATATTAGATATATTAATTGTGATTAACTGTCATATTTGTTTTTTTATATTGATGGTTATTAAATCAGTCTATTTTTGATGTTGTGAGAATTATTTTTATAATTCTCAGTTTAAAAGTCATCAAGAAATCAAAATATGTATTTGTAAATATGGATGTATTTCTGTGTTTGTATATTTGCATTTTTTCTGTAGGAATAGGTTCCTTAATACACGGAACAAACAACATATAGTAGACCTTATAGACTTATTAATTATATCTAAATTTAGATAGGTGCAAATAAATGCCAACATTATATGTATGGGATAGATAATGAGCAGATTTTGAATCTCTGACGCACGCTACTGGGTGATACCCGGAAAACTTAATATAAGATGATCAGGGGTAAAGACCCTTAAAATAGTCAAGATTTGTATTTTCTCAATCTAAAGTAAAAACTATGCCTCGTCGTCAAGATATCAGAAAAATATTGCTGTTAGGTTCTGGTCCGATTGTGATTGGCCAAGCTTGTGAATTTGACTATTCTGGTACTCAAGCTTGTAAAGCTTTGCGGGAAGAGGGTTATGAGGTCGTGTTGGTTAATTCTAACCCTGCTACCATTATGACTGACCCGGAAACTGCCGATCGCACTTATATTGAACCACTAACACCGGAATTGGTAGCAAAGGTCATTGAAAAAGAACGTCCAGATGCTTTGTTACCAACAATGGGAGGACAAACCGCCCTTAATTTGGCTGTGGCTTTGTCGAAAAATGGGGTGTTGGATAAGTATAATGTGGAATTGATTGGGGCAAAATTACCAGCAATTGAAAAAGCTGAAAATCGGAAGTTGTTTAATGAAGCGATGGGCAAGATTGGGGTTCCAGTTTGTCCTAGTGGTACAGCGTCTTCTTTGGAAGAATCTAAAGAGATCGCTCATCATATCGGTACTTATCCTCTCATTATTCGTCCCGCTTTTACAATGGGTGGAACCGGTGGCGGTATCGCCTATAATCAAGAAGAGTTTGAGCTGATGGCACAGGTCGGTATTGATGCTAGTCCTGTTTCTCAGATTCTCATTGACCAATCTTTGCTAGGTTGGAAAGAGTATGAACTAGAAGTAATGCGAGATTTAGCAGATAACGTGGTGATTATCTGTTCAATCGAAAATTTCGATCCTATGGGCATTCATACCGGCGATTCTATCACAGTTGCACCTGCTCAAACTCTCACAGATAAGGAATATCAACGTCTACGAGATATGGCAATTAAAATTATCCGCGAAATTGGGGTAGAGACCGGCGGTTCTAATATTCAGTTTGCGGTAAATCCTGTGAACGGGGATGTGGTAGTTATTGAAATGAACCCCCGTGTATCTCGTAGTTCTGCTTTAGCTTCCAAAGCCACTGGTTTTCCCATAGCGGGAATAGCCGCAAAGTTAGCTGTCGGTTATACCTTGGATGAAATTAAAAATGACATCACGAAACAAACTCCTGCATCCTTTGAACCGACTATAGATTATGTGGTGATAAAGATTCCCCGGTTTGCCTTTGAAAAATTCCCTGGTTCTGACTCGGTTCTGACTACACAAATGAAATCTGTCGGGGAAGCAATGGCTATTGGCCGGACATTTAATGAATCTTTCCAAAAAGCCCTGCGTTCTTTAGAAACGGGTCGTGCAGGTTGGGGTTGTGATAAGTCAGAAAAATTACCTAGTGCGGAACAAATACGCGCTCAATTACGGACTCCCAACCCAGAAAGAGTATATGCGTTGCGTCATGCGATGCAGTTGGGTATCACTAATGAAGAGATTTATGAACTAACAGCCATTGATCCTTGGTTTTTGGATAAATTACAGCAAATCTTGGAAGTTGAGAAGTTCCTCAAACGCACACCTTTACAGCAGTTGACAAAAGAGAAAATGTATGAAGTGAAGCGAAATGGATTTAGCGATCGCCAAATTGCCTATGCGACCAAAACCAAGGAAGATGAAGTGAGAGCATATCGGCAAAAACTAGGTATTAAACCAGTTTACAAAACTGTGGATACCTGCGCGGCTGAATTTGAAGCTTTCACACCTTATTACTATTCTACCTACGAAGAAGAAACGGAAGTATTACCCACCGACAAGCCCAAGGTGATGATTTTGGGAGGTGGTCCAAACCGTATTGGACAGGGAATTGAATTTGATTACTGTTGTTGTCATGCAGCTTATTCTCTGAAAGCTGCCGGTTATGAAACCATCATGGTGAACTCTAACCCAGAGACAGTTTCTACAGATTACGATACCAGCGATCGCTTGTACTTTGAACCTTTAACCAAAGAAGACGTTATCAACATCATTGAAGCCGAGAACCCTGTCGGTATTATTGTCCAGTTCGGTGGACAAACACCATTAAAATTAGCCATACCATTACAGCAATATTTACAGGGAAGAAGTTGCCAGTCCCCAGTTTCCAGTTCCCAGTCCCCAGTCCCTCAGATTTGGGGTACATCTCCTGATTCTATCGACATGGCAGAGAATCGGGAACGGTTTGAAAACATTTTGCAAGAGTTAAATATTGCTCAACCGCCTAATGGTATTGCTAGAAGTTATGAAGATGCATTAATAGTTGCCAAACGGATTGGGTATCCTGTCGTAGTTCGTCCTAGCTATGTATTAGGAGGAAGGGGGATGGAAATCGTCTATTCTGATGCAGAGTTAGAAAGATACATGACTTTTGCAGTACAGGTAGAACCAGAACACCCGATTTTAATTGATAAATTTTTAGAAAATGCCATTGAAGTGGATGTAGATGCGATCGCCGATTATACAGGTAAAGTCGTCATAGGCGGCATTATGGAACACATAGAACAGGCCGGAATTCACTCAGGAGACTCCGCTTGTTCCCTACCATCAATCTCTCTTTCCCCAGCCGTATTAAACCAAATCCGCACCTGGACTGTGCAACTAGCACAAGCCTTGTCCGTTGTGGGTTTAATGAACATTCAATTTGCAGTCGTTGGTGCAAACGGTTACTCTCCCCAAGTTTACATCCTAGAAGCCAACCCTAGAGCATCCCGTACCGTCCCCTTTGTTTCCAAAGCCACAGGTATCCCCTTAGCCAAATTAGCATCCTTAATCATGTCGGGTAAAACCCTAGAAGAATTGAACTTTACCCAAGAAGTTATTCCTTCTCATATAGCCGTTAAAGAAGCTGTATTACCCTTTAATAAATTCCCCGGTACAGATACTTTATTAGGACCGGAAATGCGTTCCACAGGGGAGGTCATGGGTATTGACGCTGACTTTGGCCGCGCTTTTGCAAAAGCAGAATTAGGTGCAGGGGAAAAACTCCCACGTAAAGGAAGCGTATTTGTGTCTATGAGTGATAGAGATAAAGGTGCAGCCATAGAGGTAGTAAAAGAATTTATCAGCTTAGGTTTTACCATCATCGCTACCCAAGGGACACGCCAAGTTCTACAGCAAAACGGGGTAAAAGTTGACTTAATCTTGAAACTACATGAAGGGCGTCCCCACGTCCTTGATGCTATCAAAAATGAGAAAATCCAACTAATTATTAATACGCCATCAGGAGAGGAAGCACAAACCGATGCGCGGTTAATCCGACGTACTGGCCTAGCCTACAAAATCCCTATCATTACTACCATAGCTGGAGCTAGAGCAACAGTAGCAGCTATCCGTTCTTTGCAAAATACGACTTTGGATGTGAAGGTGATTCAAGAATATTGCCCAATGGGGTAGGATTTCAGGAGTATGGTTATCACCACGCTCCACTATCAGGAGTTCAGGAGAAATAACTTATTTTTCTCCCCTGCTCCCTACACACCTACTTCCCTGTCACCTGAAATATTAAGCAATCATTATAAGAGAATCATGATAGTTATCATTGAGATATTTTAACAAATATGAGGAAGTTATTTCCTCTCCAAAGAACCATTTCGGTGGCTTAAGATATATGAGCTGATAGCATAAGCCACTATAACCAAGGTAAGCTAAAATCCTCAAATCTTAATTATACAAGGGTTATCAAAATTGGACGGCTCATTACACAGTCTAAAATACTACCATTATAATTAAGGGAGTTAGTAACCGGAAATTACCAAGAAGTTTCGGGTTTCTCGGTAGTCAAAATATTCTCATAAATGTTACAATTATTAATATTCAAGTAAAACATGAAATGTTTAACTTGCTACCTTATATCTAACTGTAGATACTTGTAATCACTAGGAAGTGACTGTAACTTCTAGCAGTTAAGGAGCCAAAACTGACCAAATTAATACGAGCAGCCGAGTTCATCGGGCATTTAATTTGCAAACCTTAGCATGGTTTCCCAGGTCATCTGGGTAGCAGCCTCTCAAGGCATTTATCAGCTAATGACACTACCAGCAAACCCATCATCACCAAAAAGTATCGCCATGAAGACCGCCCAGACAGCCACCGACCTTGTGCGGACTTACCTGCGTGAGATCGGCCGTGTTCCACTTCTCACCCACGAAGAAGAGATTCATTATGGTAAACAGGTACAAAGATGTACAACCTTGTATGAAGTGAGGGAAAATCTTGCTACCCAGTTAGGTTATCAGCCAACTTTAGAAGAGTGGGCAGCATCAGCACAAGTAGAACCAGTAGAGTTAAATACAGCGATTGCAGAAGGTGAAATTGCTAAACGGAGAATGGTAGAAGCCAACCTCCGTCTAGTCGTTTCTGTTGCGAAAAAGTACATTAAGCGTAATATCGATTTGCTCGACTTAATCCAAGAAGGTAGTATTGGGATGCAACGGGGAGTAGAAAAATTTGACCCCACCAAGGGTTATAGATTTTCTACCTATGCCTACTGGTGGATACGTCAAGCCATCACTCGTGCGATCGCTGAAAAAGCTCGCACCATAAGGCTACCTATTCATATTACAGAAAAACTCAATAAAATTAAAAAAGCCCAACGTCAACTATCTCAAAAATTAGGACGTGCACCCACAGCTATAGAACTAGCTGACGAATTAGAACTAACACCCAGACAAGTGCGGGAGTGCCTAGAAAAAGCCCGACTGCCTTTATCTCTAGATTTAAGGTTAGGAGACAATTACGACACAGAACTGGGTGAAATGTTGGAAGATACAGGTGCAACCCCAGAAGATTTTGTGATCCAATCTTCTTTATCTTCCGACATAGAACGTCTGATGAAAGAACTAACTCCTCAACAAAAGGAAGTAATTAAACTACGCTTCGGGTTAATAGATGGACAAGCTTTAACACTCTCCAAAATCGGAGAAATCCTCAATATCAGCCGTGAGAGAGTCCGACAAATTGAGCGCGAAGCCTTAACGAAACTTCGCAAATCTAAAGCTAATATTAACGAATATCTTGCTAGTTAGGTAGTTGAAAGGGACTGGTGACTGGGGATTAGTCATTAGGAAGTTGAGGATTTAAATAACCCAATCACCAATTACCTATTCGTAAAAATACTCCGCCTTTGGTACGGTTTCACCGACTCCCACGACTGGCATAACCTGTTAAATTGATTGATATGAACACACAATTTTCATCTAATTTCAATACGAAATAGGTTATTAATTATTTCAGTCCCAAACACCGCAATTAACAGTGTTAGTAAAGGAGATCAAAAGTGAGTAACCAACCGAATCGAGTCTCTGAGTTTTTTGATAGCGAGTCTGAAACTAGCAACTTATGGCATTACGTTAAATCCTTAAGTCCAGAAACAGTTACCCAGCTATCCAAACCAAATTCTCCCGAAGTCTTTCACGTGATGGAACGCAATATCACAGGACTATTAGGAAACTTACCTTCTGAACACTTCGGTGTGACTATAACTACGAATAGGGAAAATTTGGGACGGTTACTGGCATCTGCTATGATTAGTGGTTATTTTTTGCGTAATGCTGAACAGCGAATGAGCTTTAACATGAGCTTGCAAGAAACTGAAGCAAATAGCAGTGATGTTGCTGAATAGAACAACGACATTAACGCCAGTTAAATAAATTCTCTGCGAAATATCAACTTCACAAGAAAAATTTAATAATTGGTGTTTTTTAGTGAATAAATAAATGTTAATATTTTATATTGCAAATTTGGTATAATTACAAACTCGACAGTCAAAGAATCTATCTGTCGAGTTCTTTATTGACGATTGGGTATTATTCTATGAATAAAATATCTACTATTCCTCATAAAATCATTGGTGTTGCTGTAATTTGGAACGACCAAAAACAAATTTTAATTGACCGTCGTCTTCCCAAAGGAACAATGGCTGGTTTATGGGAGTTTCCTGGTGGTAAAATTGAATCACGAGAAACGATAGAAGAGTGTATTGGCAGGGAAATTTTAGAAGAGTTAGGAATTAAAATAGAAGTTGGCATACATCTGATTACTATTAATCATACTTATAGCCATTTGCAAGTAACTTTAACTGTGTATCACTGTCGTCATTTAGCAGGTATTCCCCAAGCTATAGAATGTGCAGAAATTCGTTGGGTAAGTTTAGATGAGTTAGATGATTTTAGTTTTCCAGAAGCGAATTTAGCAATTATTACCGCTTTGAGAAAAGGTCAAAATGATAATTAATCAAGTCAGGAAAAAATCGCCAGATAAACAATCAAGTATATCAAAAAGTTAGATGAACATTTTTAGGGATGAAGGATTAATTATTATTTCTTCATTTTTAACGTATCTATTGTTAGATATTGCTATTTGCTCAATTGAAATTTACGCAATTTATCAAAATTACTCGCCGCAAAAATTAAAGCAGTTGTCATTAATCCAAAAATAGTAGAAGGTTCTAGACGTTTGATATGAGTTGTTTCTCCTTTGAGTACGACCGCATCATCATTATCATGATTGCATTCTAAAATTAAAGTTGCTAGATATTTACCAATTGGTACAAGAGATTTAGCAGATTTGAAAGCAAAAGTTTCCGAACCTTGTTGTGATAAAGAACTTAAATCAAATCCCGCAGCGCGTAATTCTGTACTATTTAGCGCAAACATTTTTTGAATTGGTATTAGAACCGTTACTAGATTCTGCTTATGGTAATCGCGGTTCAATATTATGCCAGACTTGGTAATGATGAAGCTGCTATTTCTAATTTCCAAGTAGCCGCAGAACTATCTTGAAATCAGAGCAATGTTGAAAGATATAAAAAGTTGATGAAAGCTGTTAGAGACTTAGGCTATTAAATTGATAAATAAAGATTTAGCTTGGATTAAGCTACAGTGGAACCCAAGAAAAGTTTTAATAATTTTTGAGTTTCTTACGTCAACTCAACCTACTGATTCTAGTTTATATAAAAGTATGTCTCAGGACAATGAGTGGTTATTCTCAAAATAAGAAGTAACAATGTATTAACAGTATTTATTTGTTACTCATAATTTTCTACAATAATTAATAAATACTTTTATAAAAGGTGTAAGTAAAAAAAATGCCTAAAACTGTTGCTGACGTGATGAGTAGCAATCCTATTCTGGTTCGTCCTGAAACTCCCTTAAAAGAAGCTATCCAAATTTTGGCAGAAAAGCGAATTAGTGGTTTACCTGTTATTGATGATGCAGGTAAAGTGGTGGGAATTATATCAGAAACTGACTTGATGTGGCAAGAAACTGGTGTAACTCCCCCAGCTTACATCATGTTTTTGGATAGTGTGATTTATTTACAAAATCCCGGTGCTTATGAACGGGATTTACACAAGGCTTTAGGACAAACTGTGGGGGAAGTGATGAGTAAAAGCCCTATTACTATTACTCCTGATAAACCCCTGAAAGAAGCTGCAAAAATAATCCAAGAATATAAAGTTCACCGTCTTCCAGTGTTAGATAGCACAGGTCAAGTGATAGGTATTCTAACTCGTGGTGATATTATCCGAGCTATGGCTACAGAGTAGGGACTGGAAAGAAAGCAAGGGGGGAGGAAGCAGGGGAAGAAGAACAACTAAACCAATATCCAATGACCAATGACTAATTACAATTTTCAAAATCTAGGATAATTATCATGAGTGCTTCTGCTGAATCTGTGAGAGAATTACTGAGTTCGGAGAATTTGGGCGATCGCTTGCGTGCAGTCAATCAAATTCGAGAACTAGAACCAAACACTGGGTTTGAATTGGTTCAAATCGCTATTGGTGATAAAAATTCCCGTGTTCGCTATTCGGCGGTAAGTCAACTTGATACCCTGGGAGAGCAGGATTTCGATTTATCTTTGCGGATATTACGCGAACTGCTCAATGATCCTGAAGCGGATGTGCAAGCAGCAGCAGCAGATTGTTTAGGTGCGCTTAAATTACACGCAGCTTTTGAAGATTTAGAGCAACTTTACCATACAACCTCGGAATGGCTAGTACAATTCAGTATTATTGCTACATTAGGAGCATTTGGTGATCCGCGCAGTTTGGAACTTCTCAAACAAGCTCTTAACTCAGATAACAGTTTAATCCAAACTGCTGCTATCAGTTCTCTAGGTGAGTTAGGAGATGTCCAAGCAGTTTCTCTATTGATTCCATACAGCACTAACCCAGATTGGCAAGTGCGTTACATAGTTGTCCAAGCTTTAAGCAATTTAGGTGGTGCGGAAGCTCAATCTATTCTGGAGACACTGGTTAATGATGAAGTAGATGCGATCAGACAAGAAGCGAAACAAGCTTTGGAATAGACATATGGTAAACAAAAGAATGTAGAGATATTGTATACAACTTCTCTACAGATCAAAAAAATTGACCTGGTTGGTAAATTGTCGCATTCCAACCAGATCGCAAATTAAGATCTTGATGTCAGAACTAGTCTTTCAAACTAAGCTTTTACTAGTTGGCGACGACGAGCTACAGTCATTCCCGCAGCAAACAAACCTAAACCTAGCATTGTAGTTGGTTCCGGAATAGGAGTTAGATCAGTAACTATAGTTAACTGGTAAGTGCTTGAAATACCAGAAAGAGAAGCGTTCAAAAAGCCTGTCGCCACAGTTACTCCATCGAAATTAAATCTTCCTGTCAGACCATCCAATGTTACATCACTGATGTTATTGCTCGCTAACTGAGTTATGGTAACTTCAGTATAGTCTAGGTCAAAGGTAAGAAAGGCAGTAACACCATCTAGGGTTCTTTCTCCAAAGTCAATAAATGGAGTGTAAGTTCCTGTTAAGTATGTAGCTCTTATAGCTGAGATAATAGCTGTTCTTGTTAGATTCAGAGTGGTAATACTAATGCCTGTAATAGCCAATGTATTTGAGTCCGAGTTTGGTGTGAAGTTTGCAAAATCACCTGTAAGATCCACACCATCAACATCGACAAACGTAACGCTAGTAGTAGCTGGATTCACTCCATCGCTAGGAACTATAGCTGTACCATTAATACCAATACTGCCATTCAGTGTTAAGGCCTGAGCAGAACCAGCAGAACCTAAGAAACCAGCAGCAGCAATAGGTAGTACAGCAGCAGCGCCTAACAATTCAGATTTGAAATTAAACATTGTAGTCTTCCGCTCCTATCAAAAAATTGCGAACAAATAATTAGGTGATATTCCTAGCAACCGTCCTGTAAGTTGCGTAGTAGTTTATGAAATTAAGTGATATTATCCCTGTATGGAGTCGTTTTGTGTTTTTGTTTAAATACTAGGCTAGGATTGCTGTGTTAAGACCGTTAGGATACTGTAGCTGTTTGCTTGAGTTCCTTGAGTTTTTTCTGTGTTCCCCATACAACAATAATTACATACTCAGCCAGTGACTGGCAACATATACTGAAGCATCTTGATATTATCTTTATCAAGAAGATAGTTGTTTTTCTTGCATCCGTAAATGTAAAACGTAATATTACGGCAATAGTCTTAAATCAAGCCAGTTTAGTGAATCGGAACAGCTGTACTATCTGTTTTAAGAATCAACGAAAAGCCCATATTTCAAGGTTTTATTGACTTTTATTTTTAATTTATCTACCCCGCAACAGTCTGCCAGATTATTTAAAGTTGTCAGAAATTGCCGTTTAAACTATATTTCACTATGAAAATACTACCCTCCATATACTTGACTCCAGGTAGTCCATATAAAAATTACGACAGCACTAACAGCGATAATACCCTGAAGTAAGTTCCCTACTACTGTTCCGACTGTAATTCCTATCCCGGCTTTGACCGCTTTACCCAAGTCGCGACGGCAAGTATAATCACCTATAATTGAGCCTAAAAGTGGACCCAGTAAGATTCCTAATAGTGGTCCCCCAAAGGGTAATGTTGGCAATAATCCGAAAAATCCCAGAAATAAACCGACAAGTGCACCAATTTGTCCCCATTTACTTGCACCAGCTTGTTTTGCACCTAAGTAACCACCTAGGAAATCTACTCCCATACTCGAAAATAGAACGATAATAGTGACAATCAAGGGAATTTTAATGGCTGTAAAGGAACTACTGACGATTCCCCAGAGAATAATAGCTACTAATATTAAGCTACTACCAGGAATAGCTGGAACTACTGCACCAACTACACCCACAAGCATGACAGCTATTAATAACCAGTAAATTATTTGCATAATTTCTAATTCATAATTCGTAATTTTTAATAATGCCTCCGGCTTCCGTAGGAGATACCTAATTAGGAAAACTCCTCCCTATTTTCCCCTAGACCCATACACCCCTACTCTGGAATAGTTACAGCCAATTTATCGGCAATTCCCGCAATCCACTTCTCGTCCTGTTTGGTGTAACTACGAGGAGCATTTGCTCCTAAAATTAAAACACCTTCTTTTCCAATAGGTTGACAAATTACTCCTTGTGTGTTCTCCGGTAAATAATCAAATTCGATTCTGCCGGGATATACTTTCAACGCTACTAAATAAACTGGTTTTTGTGTTTCCAGCACCCGTTGTAATATTGTTCCTGGTATGACTTCAGATTTAGATGCCAGAATACCGCGACGTAACAGAACTTTCCCTTGGTAGTAAACTATGAGTGATCGCGTGACTGTATTGGTCAATAATAAATGCGATGCCCAGGCTAATTCTGTCTTCACGGCTTCTGGTAAATCTGGTGCTAGAATAAATCCCTCTTCCCCAATTAGTTGTACAGTATCAGGCGATCGCGGCTGTACCTGTTGCCAAATTAAACCCGTTAAAATTAACACCGCACTCAAAATTACCCCCAACACATCCCCCCGTGCTTGAGAATTTGTGAGTTCTGGTGTCAACAAGCGATTAACCAGCAAAAGTACAGCACTCAAACCCCCGACTACCAAGGGCAAACGCCGCAAAACAACATTAGGATCAGATTTAGTCATTGGTCATTAGTCATTGGTCATTGGGCATTGAACATTGGTTAGTTATTATTCTCCCCGTGCGCCCTGCTCCCTATTCCCCAGTTTCACTCTTCGCCCGATTCCAGTATCCTTTGGAAAAGATAACCAGTACCTCTAGCAGTTAGTATAAGTTCTGGGTTACTAGGATCATCTTCTAATTTTGCTCTTAACCGCGAGATATGTACATCTACCACGCGAGTATCCACATGGCGTTCTGGTGTGTATCCCCAAACTTCTTGTAAAATTTCTGACCGAGAAAAAGCTTCTCCAGAACGGCTCACTAATAATTCTAGTAAGCTAAACTCCATCCCGGTTAAGCGGATACGTTCATCGCCTTTGTAAACTTGGCGCTTATTTGTATCAATTCTGATATTCCCGACGTGAATTACTCCAGAACTAGGAATACCAGTCGCACCAGTTTTATCTACTCGTCGTAAAACTGAGCGAATCCGCGCCTCTAATTCTTTAGGAGAGAATGGTTTAACCACATAGTCATCAGCGCCCAATTCCAAGCCGGTGATGCGATCAGCTACATCTCCCAAAGCTGTTAGCATAATAATGGGAACATCAGATTCCTTGCGTAATTCTTGACAAACACCATAACCATCTAGCTTGGGCATCATCACATCCAAAACTACCAAGTCTGGTTCAGCTTTACGAAAAGTTTCTAAAGCTTCTTCTCCATCACCAGCAGTTACTACATCATAGCCAATCATGGAAAGGCGCGTTTCCAAAATCCGGCGAATGCTGGCTTCGTCGTCTACTACCAGGATTTTTTCTTTATGACTGTCCAAGTTTTCCTAAGCTCCCTAACTGGAATTTTACATTACGGATTTTAACAGATCCCAGAAGTCACCACCTTCAATGTACTGGTAAAATGCTGATTCTGAGCTGCTAATGACGATTGCATCTATAATATTAAATGTTAATTTTCTGCACAGCAAAAACAAAAACTGGATGTATGTTAGTGTAACAATACATAGTGCGGAATCAGCAATTATTATAATTTGATGAGCTTTAACACAAATTATACTTTGTGTTAAAATAGGTAAACAAGAAGGTGATGTTGAGTGTTACACAAAGTAGTTCAAGTCCGTTTATATCCGTCCCAAGGGCAGCAACTTCAATTAGCTAAAACTTTTGGTTGCCCTGATTGGTGGTGGAATTATGCCATAAATAAATCAATTGAGGTTTATAAAGAAACGGGTAAGGGTCTAGGCAGGTCAGCACTTAACGCATTTCTTCCTGCACTGAAAAAACCTGAATATACTGTCTGTGTGGTTAGCTGATTGTGATAGTCAGATTTTAGAAGCTACAAGACTCTATTTAATGACAGCATACAAAGACTTTGTTGATAACCAGGCTGGGTTTCCTAAATTTAAATCTAAGCATAGCCAAGCTTTCATAAAAAACCTCATGGGAGTTTGGAAACCCAGTGGCTTTTAGCCACTGGGCGGAAAAAGGAGAGGGTGAGCTAAAGCCCACTGTATCGATAATATGGGCATCCTTTCTTGTGGATGCTCCACCAATCAAATCTATTAACCAGTGGTTCAACAAGCGTAATGCTCAACTGCAATATATCAAGGATACGCTCTTAATTAAGGGTATCACTAATCAACAAGTGAAACTTACAGCAAAACGTAATAATCAAGTCAGAGATTACCTGAATAAGACAGGAAGATTTATGGTTAATCACTGCATCCAAAATAGTATCGCTAATTTGATTGTTGGCTACAATCCTAGTATCAAACAAGAAATCAATATTGGTGGATGCAATAACCAAAACTTCGTCCAAATTCCTTTTCACACATTGTCTTCAGCTTATAAGGCAATGTGTGAAAGATATGGATTGAACTATCAGGAGCAAGACGAATCTTACACCTCCAAAGCCAGTGCGCCTGATGGTGATGAGATACCTGTTTACAACGCCGAGAATCCAAAAGAATATCAGTTTTCTGATAAGCGAATTCAGCGTGGATTTTACAGGACAAAAACTGCACATCTGGTGAATGCAGATCTAAATGGTTCACTGAATATCGGACGGAAAAGTAAGCACGAAGGTTTTAACCGAGTGTCGAGAGGGTCTTTGACCGCTCCAAGAAGGATTAATCTTCTTAAATTGGAAAGGAAAACGCCTAGCAAGCAATATGGCTTTAGCCTTGTTGTGTAGCATCCTTTGACTCTCCCCTAGGCTAAAGGCTAGGGGAGAGTTAAAGTAGAGAATCTTCATGTCAAAGGCATTGTTCGTAATCACAATTTAGCAAAATCAATATCTAGTTAATTGGAAAAAGCTGTAACTACTAGTATTCAACTTTAGTTATCTCCAAAACTTAAGGAAGAATTAAGTTTCTTAAACAAACATTAAACATGGCAAAGCCAAAAACCATTTTCATTTGTAGCAAATGTGGAGCCGAGTTCTCCCAATGGTTTGGAAAGTGTTCAAATTGTGACACTTACGATTCTTTAGTAGAACAGAATGCCAGACCTTTTAGGGTAGACATACTTAGTCATGGGGGAGTAGGTAACTGGCACGCTGCACAAACTAATGGTAAATCTACTACTAAACCAGCTAAACCAAGAGCTTCACTGACTTTCGAGCAAATTAGTGATCGCCAAATTGCTCGTTGGGAATCTGGATATAGAGAATTAGATCGGGTACTCGGTGGGGGCGTTGTCCCCGGTTCAATGGTGCTAATCGGCGGCGATCCAGGTATAGGAAAATCTACTTTATTACTACAAGTATCTAATCAGTTAGCACAAAAATACCGTATTCTCTACGTCACAGGAGAAGAATCTGGACAACAGGTAAAATTACGTGCTTCTCGTTTGGGAATGTCCAAACCCATAAATATAGTAGTTACTGACGAAACTGAAAGTAAAGAAACCGATGCAGCAGGAACTATGGATATACAAAATAGTACAGAAGAGCCTATAAATCCTCTCAGCATCGGTGCGGATCTGTATGTTTTGCCAGAAACAGATTTAGAAGAAATTCTTCGGGAAATAGACTCACTTAAACCAAATTTGGCAGTAATTGATAGTATACAAACAGTATTCTTTCCAGCATTGACATCTGCACCTGGTTCAGTAGCACAAGTCCGGGAATGTACTGCTGCTTTAATGAAAGTGGCTAAACATGAAGATATTACCATGTTAATTGTTGGTCATGTTACCAAAGAAGGGACGATTGCCGGTCCGAGAGTATTAGAACATTTAGTAGATACAGTTTTGTATTTTGAAGGCGATCGCTTTGCATCCCATCGATTATTAAGAACAGTAAAAAATCGTTTCGGAGCTACCCACGAAATTGGTATATTTGAAATGGTATCCCAAGGATTACGGGAAGTAAATAATCCTTCAGAATTGTTTCTAGGCAACCGTGACGATCCCGCACCAGGGACAGCCATAGTCGTAGCTTGTGAAGGAACAAGACCAATAGTTGTTGAATTGCAAGCTTTAGTTAGTCCCACTAGTTACCCTTCACCCCGTCGAGCGGGAACAGGTATAGATTATAACCGCTTGGTTCAAATTCTCGCCGTATTAGAAAAGGGAGTAGGAATACCCATGTCCAAATTAGATTCCTACGTTGCATCTGCTGGGGGTTTGAACGTAGAAGAACCAGCAGTAGATTTAGGAATAGCAATCGCCATAGTTGCCAGTTTTCGCGACAGAATAGTTGATCCAGGCACAGTATTAATTGGGGAAGTCGGGTTAGGGGGACAAGTGCGATCAGTTTCCCAAATGGAACTGCGGTTAAAAGAAGCAGCAAAACTCGGATTTAAACGTGCGATTGTTCCCAAAGGACAAAAATTCCCTGACCTTAACATTGAGATTGTGCAAGTTTCCAAAGTCATAGATGCCATTATTGCCGCCATTCCCCATCAAGAACTTACAGAAGAAGATTTAGAACCGGATGAGGAATAAGAAAACTAAGCAAGCAATAACTCTAAAATCCTTTCCCAATCTGGCATCACCAATTTAAAATCATGAGATAATTTTTGATTATCTAAAAGAGAATATCCTAGTCTGCTTGGGGCTGTAGGATACTCCTGTGAAGTAATAGCAATTAACCTCTGTAACTTGCGTCGACTCGATTGTAAATCAGGGTCAAAAATTTCTCTGGCAAAGATTGCTTTAGCAAAACCATACCAGGTAGTTTTTACACTTGCTGATAAGTGATATAATGTACCTTGATTAGCGAAAAAATCAGATGCATTTGGCAGAGCTTGAGAAATAATTTGGGCTGTAATTTCCGCAATCACCCGACTCCAAGTCGGTGCGCCAATTTAATCATTAACTACCCTGATTTATTCCCGTTCCTTCGCCAGTCTTTGCATCATCAGTAAAAAGTTTTTCCCATGCAAACCATAAACCCAACTAGTGCGAAAAATTAAATGATCAACACCTACAGATGTGATTGCCTCCTCACCAGCTAACTTTGTTTTTCCATAGATATTTGTGGGGTTTGGTTGATCATTTTCTGTATAGTGAGTATTTTTAGTCCCATCAAAAACATAATCTGTAGAATAGTAAATCATAGCTGCACCCAGATCCTTGGCTTCCTCAGCCATCACACCAGGCGCAATACAATTAATAGCGATGGCTATTAATTGTATTGCGCCTGGTGTGATCTACTGCTATATAAGCAGCAGGATTGACAATGAAATCGGGTTTTATTTCTCTAATTGTTTGATAAATCATATCTGGTTGTGCTAAATCCATTTGGTTACGCCCTACAGAAATGACTTCACCCACAGTCATCAAAGTGCGTTGCAGTTCCTAACCGACTTGTCCAGTTGTACCTGTTAAGAGGATTTTCATAAATACACCTCTGCTTCCGATAACAGCTTACCAACCTTATCCTTAGCAGAGACAATAGGTTCATCTTTAATAGGCGATGTGATCGCTCAATTAGGATCATTCCATAAAATAGTGCGATCGTGCTGAGGTGCATAATATTCAGTAGTTTTGTACAAAAACTCAGCATATTCAGACAACACTACAAAACCGTGAGCAAAACCCGGTGGTATTCACAATTGATCTTTATTTTCAGCCGACAAACACACACCAACAGATTGACCAAAAGTGGCAGAAATTTTTCGCAAATCAACAGCCACATCAAATACCGAACCTACTACAACTCTCACCAGTTTTCCTTGGGGCTTCTCAATTTGGTAGTGCAAACCACGCAAAACATCTTTAATAGAACGTGAGTGATTATCTTGGACAAAATGAGATAATATTCCTACCTTTTCTAAAAAAACTCTTTCGTTATAACTTTCATAAAAAAAGCCACGTTTATCTCCAAGGATTTGGGGCTCAATTAGCAGCACATCAGATATTTCTGTAAACACGACGTTCATAGCATTATACTTCTTGCCTCAAAAGAATTAAACCACCCATGATAATAAAATATTCTCTAATGTACTAATTACCATGGTTAGAGAATCTATTTTTCTAGATTAGAAGCAATTTCATCTTCTAGCATTTTCCTTAAATAAAGACCATAACTGCTTTTACCCATAGATTCAGCCAAGTAAGACAACGGAAGAGAATCAATATATCCTTGAAGATATGCAATTTCCTAAATACAAGCTATTTTCAGCCCCTGTCCTTGTTCCAAAGTCCGGATAAAATTGGAAGCTTGATGCAAAGATTCATGTGTACCAGTATCTAACCAAGCATATCCCCGTCCTAAAATTTCCACTTGTAATTGACCTTGATCTAAAATAGGCTAAATTCACATCAGTAATTTCTAGTTCATTACGAGGAGAACGCTTCAAACTAGCAGCAATTTCCGTAACTTGATCATCATAAAAGTAAATACCAGGAACAGCGTATTTTGATTTAGGAAGTTTCGGTTTCTCTTCTATCCTAATTGCTTTACCATCAGCGTTAAATTCAATCACACTATACTTTCGAGGTTCTGTCACCTTCAGGACTTAGGCAACTGGGACAGGCGATGGGTGAAATATAGTACATCGGTATTAAATAAATCGGATATGGAAAG
>ERZ1034381.67-NODE-67-length-34711-cov-5.019073_pt1 | contig 34711 bp, 27 predicted proteins | sample MGYA00520602_ERZ1034381 | MGnify/ENA primary metagenome ERZ1034381 (study PRJEB33736, sample SAMEA104288466) | Azolla filiculoides | biome: Urban; feature: water surface; material: ditch water | place: Netherlands | collected 2014 ...
TTTGATTTGAGCGCTCGCTGCAGATGGGTATCAAATGTCAAATTCACTCCACTAGGCCTGCTCTGAGGCCGCCGTTTCGATCAGCTGAATGCCCGCTTCCGCGCAGATGTCGCGGAAACCATCCGAGGGACAGCTGTCGGTGATAAACGTATGAACCTGCGAGATATGACCGATGCGCACCGGCGCGGTGCGGTCAAACTTGCTGGCGTCCGAGACAAGGATCACATGGCGCGCGTTGGCGATGATGGCCTGTGCCACCTTCACCTCGCGAAAATCGAAATCGAGCAGCGCGCCATCGGGATCGATGGCTGACACGCCGATCACGGCGAAATCCACCTTGAACTGGCGGATGAAATCCACCGCCGCCTCGCCGACAATGCCGCCATCGGTGCTGCGCACGACACCACCTGCAATGACCACTTCGACGGACGAGTACACGCGAAGCCGGTTTGCAACGTTGATGTTGTTGGTGATGACCATCAGGCCGGAATGACCCGTCAGCGCTTCAGCGACGGCCTCGGTGGTGGTGCCGATATTGACGAAGAGCGACGAGTTGTCCGGGATCAGCGCAGCTGCAGCCTTGCCGATCGCCTGCTTTTCGGCCGCGGCCATCAGTCGTCGCGCCTCGTATTTCAGGTTTTCGTTGCCGCTCGGAAAATGCGCGCCGCCGTGAATGCGGGTCAGCATGCGGGCGTCACAGAGATCATTGAGATCCTTGCGGATCGTCTGCGGCGTCACCGCAAAGCGGGAGGCCAGTTCATCGACAAGCACGCGTCCCTGGATTTTTGCCAAATCCATGATTTCCGTCTGCCTGGGCGTCAGAAGCATATGGCTTTCCGTTTGCAGGGCGGCATTTGCGGCAGGATTCCTGCCGGCAAAGGCTGCATTTCAAATCAAATACAGGCATCAATATATATTCCTGCCCGGAAAGGACAATGCAGCGAAAGCGAATGGCAGCCCTGCACGGCGCAGATGTGCACACCCTCTGTGAAGCCGTTGAGACAGCTCATGTCAGGCTGGCGCAAGCGGGTCCGCATAGAACGCCTCGGAAAAAGGTCGGACATGGACGAAACGCAAAGGGCTGAGGCGGTACTGCAGGCTTTCCAGGCTGCCCGTTTTCGGGAATGCCTCGCGCTGGCAGCGCCGATGCTGGTCGATGGTCAGGCGCCGGGTCCCATCCTTCTTGCGGCAGCCCAGGCCTATGCGAAGCTCGACCATCTCCCGGAGGCCGCGCATTTCTACCATCGCGCGGCGTTGGCCCTTCCCGAGGCTGCTCCCCTTCTGCTGACGCTTGCGGCACGCATCCAGTCGCAATTGCGCAACGATTCCGAGGCCTTGCGCCTGTTGCGTCTGGCGCAGGACCACGGACCGCTGACCCATGAAGCGCTCTTCACCTTGCGCCGCATCCTGCGGACCCAGCTTGCGCTGGAAGAGCTGGCCGCGCTTGACGGGATCGTCCATCAGGCGATGCTCGCCGGAGAAGCCTGGGCATTCGAGGGTGAGGATCCCCTCTTCCACCTCATGTGGTGCGGTGACGAAAGACTGAACAGCCTTGTCACGCATATGCCGACGGGCAAGCCCTTTACGCCCGAAAGCCGGATGGCCCGGCGCACGCGACCGCATCGCTTCGGGGAACGCATCCGGGTCGGCTACCTCTCTGCCGACGTCTCGGACCAGCACCCGACGATGATCCTGTTTCAGGGTGTGCTCTTTGCCCATGATCCGGCGAAATTCGACGTCAGGCTGTTCTGCTATACCGAGCCCGACCTTTCCGCGACCGATCACCGGTTCCGCAGGGACTACCCCAACCTCGTCGACATTCAAGCACTGGATGACGATGCGGCCGAGGCACTGATCCGCGCCCACGAGCTCGACATCCTTGTCGACCTGAAAGGCCATACGCGCGATTCCCGCGTCGACCTCGTCAATCGTGGCCTTGCCCCCGTGCAGGTTGCCTATATGGGCTTTCCGGGATCATCGCATGGCGTCGACTGCGACTACATGATCGGCGACGCGATTGTGCTGAGGGACGGCTCGCGCGCCTTCTATCACGAGCTTTACTGCCGGATGCCCGACAGCTACCAGGCCAATGACTGCCGGCTGCGACCCCTGCCCCCGGCACTTTCGAAGGCTGAAGCCGGCCTGCCAAAGGATGCCTTTGTCTATGCGTCTTTCAACAAGGTCGCGAAGATTACGGCGGACATGGCGAGCCTGTGGGCAGAGGTGCTGAAACGCACGCCGGGCTCCGTGCTCTGGGTTCTTTGCGCAGAGACCGTGGCGCGCGACAATTTCACGAACTTCATGGTTTCGCGCGGCATTGCGGCAGACCGCATCATCTATGCGGGGCGCACCGAGTATGAGGCCCACGTGGCGCGCATGCAGGCCGCCGACGTGGCGCTCGACACCTTTCCCTACACGGGGCACACGACAACGTCGGACAGCCTCTGGGCGGGTGTGCCGGTCGTGGCGCTCAAGGGCACGAACTTCGCGTCTCGTGTCTCGGAGAGCCTGCTGTCGGCGATCGGGCTCGAGGCGCTCGTCGCGGACACCCCGAGCGCCTTTGTCGATATGGCCGTCTCGCTCTACGAAAAGCCTGAGCGTCTCGCCGGATTGCGCCGGCATCTGGCCGAGCAAAGGTTCATCGCGCCGCTGTTCGACACGGACCGATTCACAGGGCATCTGGAAATCGCATTCGAGCACATGGTTGCCCGTGCCCGTGCCGGCCTTCCGCCCGAGGCCTTCGACGTGCCGCCGCTGCCGCCGAGAACAAAGCCTTTTTGCTTGATCTGATCATCATAATGCAGAAAGCCCCGGCGCATCGCTGCACCGGGGCTTTTCGTTGTCTCATTCCAGCGGCATGAAACCGCGTCAGGATTGCGGTTTTCGCCCGAAGAGACCCTTCAGATTGTTGAAGAGTTCGATCTTGACGCCGTGACGCTTCATGATGATCGACTGCTGGATGATCGAGAGCGTGTTGTTCCATGCCCAGTAGATGACCAGACCTGCGGGGAACGAACCGAGCATGAAGGTGAAGACCACCGGCATCCAGGTGAAGATCATCGCCTGCGCCGGATCCGGCGGGGTCGGGTTCATGCGCATCTGCAGGAACATCGTCACGCCCATGATCAGCGGCCAGACACCGAGATGCAGGAAGTGCGGTGCTTCGAACGGAAGCAGGCCGAACAGGTTGACGAAAGACGTCGGGTCCGGAGCGGAAAGGTCCCTGATCCAGCCAAAGAAAGGCGCCTGGCGCATTTCGATGGTGATGTAGATGACCTTGTAGAGCGAGAAGAAGACCGGGATCTGCAGCAGCACCGGCCAGCAGCCTGCTACCGGGTTGATCTTCTCTTCCTTGTAGAGCTGCATCGTGGCCTGCTGCAGCGCCATGCGGTCGTCGCCGTGCTTGACCTTCAGCTCTTCCATCTTCGGCTGAACCTTCTTCATGTTCGCCATGGACGCATACTGCTTGGCAGCCAGCGGGAAGAACAGCGCCTTGATGACGATGGTCGTCGCCAGGATCGCCAGGCCGAAATTGCCGAAGTACTTGAAGAAGAAGTCCATCAGCTTGAACATCGGCTTGGTGAAGAAATAGAACCAGCCCCAGTCGATCAGCAGGTCGAAGCGCGGGATCTCGAAGCTCTTGACGGTCTTTTCACCGGCAATGCTGGCCGACAGACGGCCGAACCAGGAGTCGTCCTTCGCGTAACCGTCGACGACCGGCACTTCCTTGGCGCCCGCGAACACGAGGTTGCGGAACGTCTTGGTCTCGCCGGGCGCAATCGCAACGCCTGCAGTCTTGTAGTCGGCCTGGAAGCGCGGCTGGCCATGATCGAAATGCGTGAAGCGGGCGTCATAGGCGACGTCCTGCGGCGGCACGATCGTGGTTGCCCAGTACTTGTCGGTCATCCCGAGCCAGCCACCGGTGGTCTGGTCGTAGGTGAGCGGCTTGTCCTTGGAGGCCTTGTACTTTTCTTCCGCAAGACCATTGGAGCCAATCCAGCCGATGAAGCCTTCATGCAGAACGTAGGTCGAGGGAACCTCAGGCTCCTTGTAGCGCGTCACACGGCCATAGCCGGCAACGGTCGCGGCTGCCGTTCCGGAATTGGTGACGGCGTCCGAGATCGTGAACATGTACTTGTCGTCAACCGAAACCGTGCGCACGAAGGTGATGCCATCGGGACTGGTGTAGGTCAGCTTGACCGGCGTTGCAGGCGTCAGCTTCGAATTGCCGTCAACCTTCCAGTCCGTTGCCGGGCCGGGAAGACCATTGGCGCCGATGTAGCCAAGCTCGGTAAAGTAGCCATCCGCCGTTTCTGCCGGATTGAGCAGGGTGATGATCGGGCTGTCCTTCTCGACCGTCTCGCGGTATTTCTTGAGCTTCAGGTCATCGAAGCGCGCGCCCTTGAGGTTGATCGAGCCGGAGAGGTCCGGTGTATCGATCTCGACGCGCGAGGTCGCTGCAATCGCCTTGTCGCGACCGACATCACCCGTTGCCACGGTGCCTGCACCCGGCAGGCTGCCGGGGGCCTGGGCAGTTGTGCCCTGGGTGGCCGGTGCCGAAGCATCCTGTGTCACCTGGCGCGCTGCCTCCTGCTGGCGCTGCGCCTCAAGCTTTGGGTTCATGTAGAAATATTGCCATCCGAAAAGAATGATCACGGAGAGCACGATCGCCACGATGTAATTGCGATTATTTTCCATCAGAATGTCCCGCGCGAACCCTTGAAGGTCGCGTTTTTGTCTGGTTGCCGGCGATCCTCGCCGCCATCGCCTCGGTCAGCTTGCCGAAAGGTGCGCCAAGAGCGTCCCGATGGGCGACGATCACATAGTCATGTCCGGGTTTCATTGCAAACCCCGCAGAGAGCCGCACGGCTTCCTTGAGGCGTCTGCGCATGCGATTGCGCTCGACCGCGTTGCCCTGCTTCTTTGTTACCGTGAAGCCGGCGCGGGGCGCTTCATCGGGCGACTGGCGATCGAGAACCTCAAGAATGAAATAGGGGCCCCGGCGCCGCTCGCCCTCGCGAACACGCAAAAACTGGGGCCGGCTTTTCAGCCGCCCCACAGTCAAATTCTGATCCTTATCGGAGGAGTGCCCGCTGTTTTTCATCGGGCAACGCCGCAGCTCAAGCCGACAGGCGCTTACGGCCACGCGCGCGGCGGGCAGCAAGGACCTTCTGGCCGCCCTTGGTTGCCATGCGCGAACGGAAACCGTGACGACGCTTGCGAACAAGCTTGGAGGGTTGGTATGTACGCTTAGTAGCCATTTATTTTAATACCGCGGTGTGCGGCCCTTCTTAGTGTTTGCAATATTGCAAAGGCGTTGCGCCACGGGTTTTCGGCCGGCAAATGCCAGCTACCCGCAAGACGTGGCGGCTTATTGATGCAAATCCTTCAAAAAGTCAATTGCCGCAAGCGATGCTGACATTCGGTCGCGCGCAGAAGGACGAATGGAGACAGCGCAGCGCCGACTTGCGCGGTCCGGTTTAGTCTCAATGCCAGACTTGCAATTTGCGCAAGTATTTCGGTCCTACATGATTTATTAGCCATCAGAATTGAGGGGTCTTTGTAATGATTGTTTAAACTTGTTACGCGTTATTCTTCTGCAAATGGCGGTTCTCCGCCACGGACAGGAGTGTACATTTTGAAAATTCAGGCCAAACTTTTTTCAGTCGTCGCGGTGATGGGTGTTGTCGCCCTCTTTCTTGGTGGACTGAGCGTCTTTGTTGTCGAGGAATACGATACAAAGCTCACCGACTACCAGAATGCGTCAGAACGCGCTTACCAGGGTGAACGACTGAACCGCTTCGTGACCGCCGTGGTCATGGAAGCCCGCGGCATCTATGCAGCGTCCGACACGACGAAGGCCAAGCAGTTCTCGGACGGTCTCGTCAAGCGCCTGAAAGATATTGATGACGTCCTGAACGAGTGGCGCCCTCTGGTCACTGCCGACCAGCTCGATGCATTCAATGCACTCGCGGCAAAGGCGAAGGAGTTCCATGATTTCCGCACGGAGACCGCGCGCCTCGGCGCCGAGGTCGATCCGGCCGAAGCCAGCAAGCAGGGCAACAATGACGCCAACCGCGCCAACCGCAAGGCCTTCCAGGATCAGATCGACAAGATCGTCGATCAGGACCGCGCGCGCCTCGATGAGATCAACGACCAGCTGACGAGCTTCCGCGACACCATGCTGGTGACGGTTTCGGTTCTGACGCTGCTCGGCCTTTCGCTGGGAACCGCGATTGCCGCTGTCTTCGGATCGCGCCAGCTTTCCGGTCCGGTTCGCTCGTTGACGGCCTCCATGACAGACATGGCAGGCGGCGACTACGACGTGACCGTGCCCTTCTCCAACCGTCCGGACGAAATTGGCGACATGGCCAAGGCCGTCGAAGTGTTCAGGAAGAACGGTATCGCGGTTCGCGAACTCAACATGGCGAGCGAAAGCGAACGCGTGAATGTATCGCGCCTCCAGGCAGCGATCGGCGAAGTGACCAAGCGTGCAAGCGCCGGCGATTTCTCGGCGCGCATCTCCGGCGACTTCGGACATGCGGAACTCAACCGCTTCGCCGAAAGCGTCAACAAGCTGATCGAAAACGTTGATAGCGGGCTTGGCGAAACCGGCCGCATCATCAGCAAGCTGGCACAGGGCGACCTGACCGACACCATGCGTGGCCAGTTCGAGGGTGCGTTTGCGGATCTGCAATCCAACGTCAACGCGACGATGGATGCGCTCAAGAACATGATCGGCAACGTGCGCAGCAGCACGACCAATATCGACGGCAGCACCCAGGAGCTGAAGTCTGCGACCGACGACCTGTCGCGCCGCACCGAACAGCAGGCTGCAGCGCTTGAGGAAACCTCGGCTGCGCTGGACGAAATCACCGCCGTCGTAAAGAATTCGTCGGAGCGCGCCCAGGAAGCCAGCCAGATGGTCAGCGAAGCCAAGACCGACGCCGGACGCTCGGCAGAGGTCGTCCGCGACGCCGTCACCGCGATGGGCCGCATCGAGCAGGCATCGAGCGAGATCAGCCAGATCATCAACGTGATCGACGAAATCGCCTTCCAGACCAACCTTCTGGCGCTCAACGCGGGTGTCGAGGCTGCGCGCGCAGGTGACGCCGGCAAGGGCTTCGCCGTCGTTGCCCAGGAAGTGCGTGAACTCGCCCAGCGGTCGGCCAATGCCGCCAAGGACATCAAGGGCCTGATCACCAAGTCGGGCACCGAGGTCGATGCGGGCGTGAAGCTGGTCCACAAGACCGGCGAGGCGCTGACCAACATCGAGCGTCAGGTGATTGCCATCAACGATCACATCCAGTCGATCGCACGCGCTGCCCAGGAACAGTCGGCAGGTCTTGCCGAGGTCAATACCGCGATCAACCAGATGGATCAGGTAACCCAGAAGAACGCGGCGATGGTGGAAGAAACCTCCGCCGCGACGCACCGCCTGTCGGAAGAGGCGCGCAATCTCGCACAGATGATCGCCTGGTTCCGCCTGGCCGAGCTTTCGGCAACGGCCGCGACGATGCGACAGGCCGCAGCGGCACCGCAGCGTCCGGTCCGCGCACCGGCAGCGGCACCGCGCCCTGCAGCGAAGGTTGCCGCTGGCGGCGGCGGTGGCAACTGGGAAGAATTCTGACCCAAACACCAGTGCAGCTCTGATCGAGCGTCCGGAGCCAAAGGTTCCGGGCGCTTTTTCTTGGCCCTGCTGGAAAAGCCGCTCAATCCCACTATAATGCCTCCGGGGGCTATAACGGGTTGAGGACAGGATACGCTTGGGCCGCGCAGATATCGAAAACGACATGCCGTCACAGCCACGCGGCTTCTCGCGGTTCCGGGGCGGACTTTCTGCTCGTCTGCTGAGGCTCGCCTTTGTCTTCGTCATGCTGGCCGAAGTCCTCATCTACGTTCCTTCCATTTCGACCATGCGGCTCAACTGGCTGTCTGATCGCCTGAACACCGCCGCCGCCGCATCTGTCGTAGTCAACGGGCTGAAGAACGTCGTCCTACCGGCACCCGTGCGGGACGACACGCTGATGGCCACCGGCACCCGCGCCATCGTGCTGACAAAGGACGGCATGCGGCACCTGATCGCCACGGCGGACATGCCGCCCACCGTCGACATGCAATACAACGTGGCGGACATGCATCCGCTCTCGGCGATATACGACGCCTTTGACGAGCTCATCTTCGGTGGCAACCGCATCATCCGCGTCTACGGACCCGTGGCCGACAGCGGCATGACAATCGAAGTCGTGATGACCGACACAAGCCTGCGCGATGCGATGATCGCCTATTCCCGCAGCGTGCTTGTCATCTCGCTGATGATATCGCTGTTTTCGGCAACGTTGATCTTCATTGCGATCAACCGGATCATGATCCGACCGATCCGCCGCATCACCACCAGCATGGCCTGCTTTTCCGAAATGCCGGATGATCCCGAACAGATCTTCAAGCCCGGCAATGGCGACGACGAACTTTCGCTGGCGGGACGCAATCTCGAGCAGATGCAGCGCGAACTGCAGAAGACGCTTCGCCAGCAGCGCAATCTCGCCGAACTCGGCCTTGCCGTATCGAAGATCAACCATGACATGCGCAATATCCTGGCCTCGGTGCAACTGATCTCGGACAGGCTTGGCGATACCGACGATCCCATGGTGAAACGGCTTGCGCCGAAACTCCTGCGCGCCGTCGGCCGGGCCGTCAGCTATTCCGATTCGGTGCTCTCCTTCGGCAAGGCGAGCGAGGCCGAGCCGAAGCGCCGACTGCTGCGCCTCAAGGCCGTCGTGCAGGATGTCTGCGATATCCTCGGCATCGAGCCCGAGGCCGGTATCGAGTTCGACATCCGGATCGCCGACGAGCTGACCGTGGATGCGGACCCGGACCAACTGTTCCGCGTCATTCACAATCTGTGCCGCAATGCGCTCCAGGCGCTGATGAACGACGCGGATCAGGATGCCGCGATCATCCGGCGGATCACCGTGTCAGCTTACCGAACCGGCAGCGTCGTCAGCATTTCGGTCGACGATACCGGTCCCGGCATGCCGCCCAAGGCCCGCGAGAACCTGTTCAAGGCCTTCCGCGGCTCCGCCCGTTCGGGTGGTACCGGTCTCGGTCTTGCGATTGCACGCGAGCTGGTGCTGGCCCACGGCGGAACCATTGCGCTGGTGGAAAAGGGCCATCCGGGCACCCTCTTCCGCATAGAAATTCCAGATCGTCCAATTGCCATCAACGCCTTTCGCGCCAAGCCCGGAGCCGAAGCGCAATAGGATTTGACCGACCGCCAAAGCGAGGGCAGCGCAACATTTTTTTCGAAATGCGCTTGCATTCCTGATCAGGACGATTTAGGAGAGCGCCACTTGCCGCAAACGTGCGGCTCGGCAAAGCACCCGTAGCTCAGCTGGATAGAGCACCAGACTACGAATCTGGGGGTCAGGAGTTCGAATCTCTTCGGGTGCGCCATTTCCTTCGTTGATTGATAATCGTTTTTGAGATGTCGCCATCGCGTGCGGCGCCTGGTCAACGCTGCGGTTTAGAGCGTTTCAATCAATCGCTCCAAGCACGCTATCTCTCTGCATTTACGAAGTTCCGGACGACGTGCGCTGGCAGCGCTCAGTCAGAATCGCGATGCGCTGAAGGGCGTCATTTCGATGGCCGATGGCTTGCCTTCGGCAAGGTCGGCGACGAGCTCGGCTGTTCCCGCCGACTGCGTCAGGCCGAGATGTCCGTGCCCGAAAGCATAGACGATGGCAGGCGAGGCCGACGACCGTGAGATGACCGGAAGACTGTCCGGCATCGAGGGCCGGAAACCCATCCACTGCACGCCGCCTTCGGTTTTCAGCCCGGGCAGGAACGCCTTGGCCTTGGCCAGGAGATGATCGGCCCGCTTCATGTTGGGTGGCAGGTCGAGGCCACCCAGTTCGACCGCACCGCCGACGCGCACGCCCTCCCCGATCCGGGTCACCACGAATGCGTGGCCGCCAAAGGTCACATGGGTTTTCAGATCGAAGGCACCGGCCGGAAGCGTCGTGTTGTAGCCGCGCTCCGTTTCCAGCGGCACGGCGTCACCCAGCGGCGCGGTGAGCTTTTTCGACCACGCGCCGCAGGCAATCACAACGCGATCGAACGTTTGCCGCATGGGATCATCGACAACGAGGCTTGCGCCCGCATCGCCGGGTCGCACCGCATGAACCGCCTGCAGGCACATATCGCCCCCTGCCGCGACGAAGCGTGCGGCAAGTTCATCCACCCAGAGCTTCGGATCGACGACATTCAGCCAGTCGGGCGTGAAGGCCCCATGGGTAAAGCGCGCGGCGATCCCCGGCTGGATCTCGGCAATTTCTTCCGGCCGCTTCAGAAGCTGGTAACGCACGCCGTGCGCTTCACGTTCGCGCCATTCCGGCAGCGAGGCCTCAAACTGCTGAACGCCCTCGTAAAGCTGCAGCTGGCCCTCGCGCCGCAGGAACGGTTCCATGGCGTGTTCGCGCGCCAGCCGCTCCAGAGCGGCGCTCGACTGCGCCATGAGGGCCGACTGGGCTGCCAGCGAGGCTTCGTAGCGATCGGCGCGGCTTGCGCGCCAGAAGCGCAGGAGCCAGGGCGCGATCTTCAATGCATAGGCAGGCGGAACGGACAGGGGTCCGAGCGGATCCATCAGCCACTTCGGCGCCTTGCGCATGATGCCCGGCGTCGCCAGGGGAATGACGTCGGTGAATGCAAAGGCACCGGCATTGCCGCGCGAGGTGGCGGACGCCACACCCTCACGATCGAAGATGGTCACGTCGTGACCTCTGGTCTTCAGCGCCAACGCTGCCGAGACCCCGATAACGCCCGCGCCAACCACCGCAATCTTCATGTTGAACTCGCCGCCCAATGTTCAGTTCTGCTTTGTATATTTTTTGTCGACAAGAATATCAAGGGCGACTTTTCGCACCCGAGGGCCAGGAGGGCATCGCAAATCAACCGTGGAAAACACCCCAAGCCCGGCAGGGATTTCACCTCCGGGGTATTCGTCAATTTCTTGTCCGCTTTCGCGGATCATCGGCCGGGGCGTTTTGAGCACCTCGTAATAGTAGTAGATATATGGCGTTCAAAACGCCCCGCTTCAGTTGTTTTCGCCTGACGAACTTGGTGATCAACGCCCGGTTTTCGCTTTCAGACCATCCCGGCCCGGAGCGATACTGACAGCAAACCGTGTCTGAGCTTATGCCAGCCATGCTGGCGCGTCGGGGGCGGCCTGTCTTTCCGCTTGCCCGCCGGGTCACCGTCTCTCATCAGGCACCGGCAACGATCCGCCGTGAGAGCGAACCATCCATCCGCCTCCCTTGCGGGGGCGAATATCCGAGGGCTTGCGTCTCGCCCTCGAACCCGGAACCGGCCCCGTCTCGCCGCAGCGCCCTGCGGTGTATCCGTGACAGGACGGGCTGAGTATGGGGCAGGTTTCGAGAGCGGGGAAAATGGCGCGACAGGCTTCACCTCTCCCCGTTGCGGGAGAGGAAGCGATTTCAACAGCTTAGCCAAGGGCTAAATGTTAGAAATCGCAGGTGAGGGGATTTGTTTTTCCACGCAAACGACCCCCTCGCTTGGAATTTCTAGCACTTAGCCAAGGGCTAAGATGCTGAAATTCCATTCTCCACCGCCAAGGGGGAGATGGGAGCACGCCGCAACCTTCATCCTCCGTCATCCTCGGGCTTGACCCGAGGATGACGGAGGAGAGGTGTGCGGATGACAAAGGAGAGCCGGAGGAAAGACGGAAGATTGAGAGCGGCGGCCCTGTCGCTTTCCCCCTTTCGGGAGATGGCAGGATGCCCTCAGCGGTTCCGTCGCAGCCCCGCGATGTCCCCCAGCACCGCATTGGCGGCCGCCATGACGTTCGAGCCGGGACCGAAAATCTCGGCAACACCCGCATCGCGCAGGAACTGGTAATCCTGTTCCGGGATCACGCCGCCGGCGACCACGATGATGTCATCGGCGCCCTTTTCCTTCAGCGTCGCGATCAGTTCGGGAATGAGCGTCTTGTGACCGGCGGCAAGCGACGAAACGCCGATGACATCGACCTTTTTGCCGATCGCCTTGTCAGCAACCTCGACAGGCGTCTCGAACATGTCCGTCAGGTCGACCCGAAAGCCCATGTCGGCAAAGGCGGTTGCGATGACTTTTGCGCCGCGGTCGTGGCCGTCCTGCCCCATCTTGGCGACGAGGATCGAGGGGGCGGCACCCCGCTCGGCCTTGAAAGCCTCGATCTTGGCGCGGATCGCCTTGTATTCGGCATCCTCTGCGTAAGCGTCGCCATACACACCGGAGATGACACGCGTGGAGGCATGGTGGCGCGAAAAGGCGCGCTCCATGGCATCCGAAATCTCGCCGAGCGAGGCCCGCGCACGGGCTGCATCGATGGCTGCGGCAAGAAGATTGCCCTCGCCGGATGCTGCAACCCTTTCCAGTGCGTTCAGCGCCGCCTCGACCGCCTTGGGATCGCGCGTTTCGCGGATACGGGTCAGCCTTGCGATCTGGCTCAAGCGCACCTTGGCATTGTCGATCTCGAGAATGTCCACCGAGGGCTCGTTCTCAAGCCGGAACCTGTTGACACCAACAACGATGTCCTCCGCGCGGTCGATGCGCGCCTGCTTGCGCGCGGCAGCTTCTTCGATGCGCATCTTCGGCAGTCCCTGTTCGACCGCCTTCGTCATGCCGCCGAGGCTTTCGACCTCCTGGATCATGGACCACGCCTCTTCCGCCAGCTGCGCCGTCAGCGCCTCGACATAATAGGAGCCGCCGAGCGGATCGACGACGTTTGTGACGCCGGTCTCGTGTTGCAGGATGAGCTGCGTGTTGCGGGCGATGCGCGCCGAAAACTCGGTTGGCAGCGCAATCGCCTCGTCGAAGGAATTGGTGTGCAGCGATTGCGTGCCACCCAGCACGGCTGCCAGCGCTTCATACGCGGTGCGGACGATGTTGTTGTAAGGGTCCTGCTCGGTCAGCGACACGCCGGATGTCTGGCAATGCGTGCGCAGCATCTTGGAGCGATCGGACTTCGCACCGAAATCCGTCATGATCTTCGACCAGAGCTGGCGCGCCGCGCGAAGCTTTGCGGCCTCCATGAAGATGTTCATGCCGATGCAGAAGAAGAACGACAGTCGGCCGGCGAAATCGTCGACATCGAGCCCCTTCTTCATCGCGGCACGCACATATTCCATGCCGTCGGCGAGCGTATAGGCGAGTTCCTGGCTGAGCGTCGCGCCCGCTTCCTGCATGTGATAGCCGGAGATGGAAATGGAGTTGAACCTGGGCATCTCTCTTGCCGTAAACTCGATGATATCGGCAACGATGCGCATCGAGGGTTCCGGCGGGTAGATATAGGTGTTGCGGACCATGAACTCCTTGAGAATGTCGTTCTGCACCGTGCCGGTGAGTTTTGCGCGGGGCACGCCCTGCTCCTCGCCGGCCACGATGAACATGGCAAGCACGGGAATGATGGCCCCGTTCATGGTCATCGACACGCTCATGTCGCCGAGCGGAATACCATCGAACAGGATCTTCATGTCCTCGACGCTGTCGATCGCCACGCCTGCCTTGCCGACATCGCCGACAACGCGGGGGTGATCGCTGTCATAGCCGCGATGGGTCGCCAGATCGAAGGCGACCGAAAGGCCCTTCTGGCCTGCCGCGAGGTTGCGCCGATAGAAGGCGTTGGACTCCTCCGCAGTCGAAAAGCCCGCATATTGCCGGATCGTCCAGGGCTGGCCCGCATACATGGTGGCGCGGACGCCGCGCGTGAACGGGGCAACGCCCGGCAGCGCCGCGGCGGCATCAGCCGGCAGGTCTTCGGCCGTGTAAAGCGGCTTCAGCGTGATGCCTTCGGGCATTTCCTTGTTGAGGCTCGAGGGGTCGGCACCCTTCAGTTCCTTTGAGGCAAGAGAGAGCCAGTCGCGCGCGGTCTTTCTCTCCCCCTGGAGGAGAGCTGTCGGCGCAGCCGACGGAGAGGGGTTCGTTGCCATTCATGCATCCTTTCCCGTTTCGCCCCGTGGAGGCGGAAATTGTTAGCTTGGGAGGTCGAATTCCCCCCCCTTTGCCCTGCCGGGCATCTCCCCCTCAAGGGGGGAGAACGGCTAGTCTCACTCGCTCCGCCTTCCGCAACGTTGCCCCAGCCGATACGGCTGAAGGGATCGATGCGCGCGCCACACCGTCACTCTCTCCCCTTGGGGGAGAGATGTCGGCTCAGCCGACAGAGAGGGGTTCATCGCCTTTTACGCATCGCGTCCCAGTTCACGAACGACCGCGAGAATATGATCGCAGACCCCGTTCAAATCTTTCATCACGTCGCCGTTCCAGAAACGCACAACAGTCCACCCGATTTCGTTCAGTCGCCGGGTCCGGGCCAGATCCGCATCCGGCACGTCGCCCATCGCATGCTGCGAACCATCCAGCTCGACAATCAGCTTGTGCTCGGCGCAGGCAAAGTCGGCAATGTAGCCGACGATTGGCAACTGCCGCCGAAACTTCAGGCCCATCAGACGGTGCGCCCTGAGTTGCGCCCAAAGCCGCGCCTCGGCATCCGTCATGTCGCGCCGCAGCCTCTTGGCGTTTCCCCTCAATTTCGGTGAGATTGTGCGACTTGGCACCGTACCCCCCTCTGTCGGCTACGCCGACATCTCCCCCTCAAGGGGGGAGAGTGAACTCACGCAAACTCCATGATCACATCATCGACCGCGAGGCTCGCACCCGGCTTCGCCAGCACCTTCGACACCTTCGCCCGTTTTTCAGCACGCAGCATGTTTTCCATCTTCATGGCTTCCACGATGGCGAGCGCCTGGCCTTCCTGGACCTCGTCGCCCTCCTTTACCAGAACCGACGTGATGAGGCCGGGCATGGGGCAGAGCAGCAGGTTGGACGTATCCGGCGGAGCCTTTTCCGGCATGAGGGCCGCGAGTTCTGCCACGCGGGGTGACAGAACCTGAACCTTCACATCCATGCCGCGCTGGCGCATGCGGAAACCGCCGGGCGCAGGCTGCACCTTGAAGGCGACGGGCCAGCCATCGATGACCAACTCGGCCAGCGGATTGCCCGGCTGCCAGTTCGTCTCGACTGTCAGTGCCGCCCCGTCATCGAGGCTGACGGCGATTCCGCCCGGTTGATTTGCAATGATCGCCCTGACGGTTCGGCCAGCAACCAGCACGACCTTTTCGCTCGACGCGGGGACCGCAAAACGGCTGCCGGAAATCCTAGCGTTGCGCTCGCCCGCAATTGCGGAAAGCGCAATAGCCGCAGCGGCGAAGCGCATGATGCTTGCTTCATCCGGCGCGACCGGACCGAAGCCCTCCGGATATTCTTCCGCGATGAAGCCGGTGGACAGACGTCCCTCGCGCCAGCGGGGATGCTGCATGAGGGCCGACAGGAATGGCAGGTTATGCCCGATGCCTTCCACTTCGAAGCGGTCCAGCGCATCGGCCATGGCGTCAACCGCCTCAAGGCGCGTCGGCGCATGGGTGCAGAGCTTGGCGATCATCGGGTCGTAGAACATCGAGATCTCCGACCCTTCGGTGACGCCCGTGTCGTTGCGCACCGTCACGCCGTCTCTGGTTTCCTCCTGCGGGGGGCGATAGCGCGTCAGACGGCCGATCGAGGGCAGGAAGTTGCGGTAGGGATCCTCGGCGTAGAGGCGGCTTTCCACCGCCCAGCCACTGATTTTCACGTCCTTCTGCCCGATCGGCAGTTTCTCGCCAGCGGCGACGCGGATCATCAGTTCGACCAGATCAAGCCCGGTGATCAGTTCCGTCACCGGATGCTCCACCTGCAGGCGGGTGTTCATTTCCAGGAAGTAGAAATTGCGGTCCAGGTCGACGATGAACTCGACAGTGCCTGCACTTTGGTAATCGACGGCTTTCGCAAGAGCGACCGATTGCTCGCCCATGGCCTGGCGCGTCTTCGCGTCCAGAAAGGGCGACGGAGCCTCTTCCACGACCTTCTGGTTACGACGCTGGACCGAACATTCGCGCTCATTCAGATAGACGACGTTTCCGTGCGCATCGCCGAGCAGCTGGATTTCGATATGGCGCGGCTCCACGATGAACTTCTCGATGAAGATGCGGTCATCGCCAAACGAAGAGGCGGCTTCCGACTTGGAACGCGCGAAGCCTTCGCGGGCTTCCTCGTCGTTCCAGGCAATGCGCATGCCCTTGCCGCCGCCGCCGGCAGAGGCCTTGATCATCACGGGATAGCCGATTTCCTTGGAGATCTTGACCGCGTGTTCTGCGTCATCGATCAGGCCCATGTAACCCGGCACTGTCGAAACACCGGCTTCCGCCGCTATTCTTTTCGAGGTGATCTTGTCACCCATCGCCTCGATCGCCTTCACCTTCGGGCCGATGAAGATGATGCCTTCCTTTTCCAGCGCTTCGCAGAAGGATGCGCGTTCGGACAGGAAGCCATAGCCGGGGTGAACGGCCTCGGCACCGGTCTGCTTGCATGCAGCGATGATGCGATCGGCCAGAAGATAGCTCTGGGCTGCAGGCGGCGGTCCAATATAGATTGCCTCATCGGCCATTTTCACGTGCTCGGCATCACGATCGGCGTCGGAATAGACCGCAACCGTCGCAATGCCCATCGCTCTCGCCGTCTTCATCACACGGCAGGCGATTTCGCCGCGATTGGCGATGAGGATCTTCTTGAACATGCCTCTTACACCTCGAATATGTCGTCGAAAGATTGCGGGAAATTGGCCCGCGCGACGCTCTCGTTGATTTTCAGCAGCGCCTGGTAGGATTCCGGGTCGAACGGATGCTCGGCCGGAACCACCTCGCGCTTGAAAAGCCGCGACAGACGCCCCGCATCCAGATTACCGCGCTCGAATGGCTCGGCCCCGAAATGGTGCCAGAGCGCATGGAGAAACGCGGCATCCGCCAGCGGTTCGGTCTTGTCGCGCGTCACATGACGCGGCTTTTCAAAAAGCTTGGTGACACCGCGCGGATTGGCGCGGCGCACGGTGAACTGCCATCCGGTTCCCGTCAGGCCTGACGGGAAACCACGATGCTTGGTCATTTCGGGAAGATTTGCCATCGTTCACGCCTTCCCGATCTTGTCTTGCGTCTTCGTCTCGAAGTCGGAAGCATCATGACGTTCATGAAGCTGCATGGCGGGCTCGCCGAAAACGCGGTTGACCATCGAGCCGCGCTCGACCGCAGGGCGTGCGAAGAGCTGCTTGCGCCAGCGCTGGACATGTTCGTATTCATCGACAGAGAGAAAATCGCCCGCATCGCTATAGGCGCCCTTGGCGGCAAGACGCCCATACCAGGGCAGGATCGCCATGTCCGCGATCGAGTATTCTTCGCCGGCTATGTATTCGTTATCGGCAAGCTGGCGGTTCAGCACATCCATCTGGCGCTTCACCTCCATGGCGTAGCGGTCGATGGCATACTGGATCTTGATCGGCGCATATTCATAGAAGTGGCCGAAGCCGCCGCCGAGGAAGGGTGCCGAACCCATCTGCCAGAAGAGCCAGTTCATAACTTCGGCGCGCTTGCGCGCATCCGTCGGCAGGAAGGCACCGAACTTGTCGGCGAGATAGGTCATCATCGACGCGGATTCGAAGAGGCGAACGGGCGCACCACCGTCTGCAGGCGCGTGATCCATCATGGCCGGGATCTTCGAATTCGGGTTGACCGCAACAAAGCCCGAGCCGAACTGGTCGCCCTCGTTGATCCTGATCAGCCAGGCATCATAGTCCGCGCCCGAATGACCGGCGGCCAGCAGTTCCTCGAGCAGGATCGTGACCTTCTGGCCATTCGGCGTGCCCAGCGAATAGAGCTGGATCGGATGCCTGCCGACAGGCAGTTCCTTGTCATGCGTCGGTCCGGCAATCGGCCGGTTGATATTGGCGAACGCGCCGCCATTGCCCTTGTCCCAGACCCAGACCTTGGGCGGCTGGTATCCGGCAGGAAAGTTCTTCTCGGGCGGGAATTTGTTTGGATCGGCCATGGCTTATTCCTTTTCGATGGGGGTTTCGAACCTTTTCAAAGTTAGGGGCTGAAACCTGAAATGACAGCCCCTCTTTGCCATCTAGAGCGGAATATTGTCGTGCTTTTTCTTTGGTGCCGAGACCTCTTTCGTCTTCAGCATCTCGAATGCGCGGATCACGCGGCGGCGCGTCGAATGCGGCATGATCACCTCATCGATGAAGCCGCGCTCGGCTGCCTTGAAGGGATTGGCGAAATTGTCCTCGTATTCCTTCGTGCGGGCGGCGATCTTCTCGGGGTCGCCAAGCTCCGAGCGATAGAGGATTTCGGTCGCGCCCTTGGCACCCATGACGGCGATCTGGGCTGTCGGCCAGGCATAGTTGACGTCGGCGCGGATATGTTTCGACGCCATCACGTCATAGGCGCCGCCATAGGCCTTGCGGGTGATGACTGTCACCTTCGGAACGGTGGCTTCGGCATAGGCAAAGAGCAGCTTGGCCCCATGCTTGATGATGCCGCCATATTCCTGCGCCGTGCCCGGCAGGAAGCCCGGAACATCGACCAGCGTCAGGATCGGGATGTTGAAGGCATCGCAGAAGCGCACGAACCGCGCCGACTTCTTGGCGCTGTCGATATCGAGGCAGCCTGCGAGCACCATCGGCTGGTTGGCGACCACACCCACGGTCGAGCCATTGAGCCGGATAAAGCCGCAGAGAATGTTCTTCGCGTGGTCCTTCTGCACTTCAAAGAAATCGGCCTCGTCAGCGATCCTGGCGATCACTTCGTGCATGTCATAGGGCTTGTTCGGATTGTCCGGAATGATGGTATCGAGCGCCATCTCGATGCGATCCGCGCGGTCGGCAGTCGGCAGAACCGGCGGCTTTTCGCGGCTCGACAGCGGCAGGAAATCGAACATGCGGCGGATTTCAAGAAGCGCCTCGACGTCATTTTCAAAAGCGCCATCCGCGACGGAAGACTTTTTCGTATGCGTCGAGGCGCCGCCCAGCTCCTCCGCCGAGACAATTTCGTTGGTGACGGTTTTCACCACGTCCGGTCCGGTCACGAACATGTAGGACGTGTCCTTCACCATGTAGATGAAGTCGGTCATGGCGGGCGAATAGACCGCGCCGCCCGCGCAAGGGCCCATGATGACCGAAATCTGCGGAATGACGCCCGAGGCCTGAACATTGCGCCAGAACACTTCCGCATACCCACCCAGCGAGGCAACGCCTTCCTGGATGCGCGCGCCGCCTGAATCGTTGAGGCCGATGACGGGCGCGCCGTTCTGCACGGCCAGATCCATGATCTTGCAGATCTTTTCGGCATGCGTTTCGGACAGCGAGCCACCGAAGACGGTGAAGTCCTGGGAGAAGACGTAAGTTGGGCGACCGTTGATCGTGCCCCAGCCGGTCACCACGCCGTCGCCCGGAAACTGCTGGGCTTCCATGCCGAAATCGGCGCAGCGATGCGCCTTGTACATGTCGTATTCTTCGAAGGACCCTTCATCGAGCAGGACGTCGAGACGCTCGCGGGCGGTCAGCTTGCCCTTGCCATGCTGTGCATCGATACGCTTCTGGCCGCCCCCGAGGCGGGCGTCTGCACGGCGCTGTTCCAGCTTTTCAAGGATGTCCTGCATGGGTGTTCTAGCTCCCTGTTCTCCGCCGTCATCCCGGCCTTGAGCCGGGATCCAGCCAGCCCGCGTCTGCGGGCTGTAAAGATGCATTTTTGTGAGAGTCCAGCCGCGCGATGGACATCGCGCGGCTGGATGCCGGATCAAGTCCGGCATGACGGAGTTTTGGGGAGCCTTTCCCGCCAACTCCTCACCCGCTTTCCCTCATTGGTAGCGGCAAATTATCCGCATCGGAAGGATTGAAAAAGCAGCAATGTGAAAGTATCAAAATAATAATCTGCAAATTGCGAAGTTGTGAAATCATGCGCGCGAAAAAGCTCTTCATCGGCCGCAAGCTGCGTGACATCCGCGAAGAGGCTGGCCTAACGCAGGCAAGTCTTGCCGGAAAGCTCGGGATTTCAGTCAGTTACCTGTCGCAACTGGAGACAAACCAGCGGCATGTGACGGCACCTGTCCTGCTGGCGCTCGCCTCGCAGTTTTCGCTCGATATCGCCAGCCTCTCGCAGGATGACAGCGACCGGCTGATCGCCGATCTTTCCGAGGCCTTTGCGGATCCGCTGTTTTCCGGGCAGCAGCCTTCGGTGCAGGATCTGAAGCAGGTGATCCAGAACACGCCGGACGTGGCACACGCGTTCTTGTCCATGCACCGGGCGCTGCGGCGCGCAGGCGAACAACTCGCCGAACTCGACGATACGATCGCGCGGGCTGCCGCAACGGAACCGACGCCTTACGAAGAGGTCCGCGACTTCTTCCACTATATCGACAACTACATCCACGAGCTGGATGTCGCGGCTGAGGCGCTGGCCGCCAGCATGGCCGAAAGCCCGCGCAACCGCGTGCGCATGATGGCCGACTATATCGAGAAGACGCATCGGGTGCGCGTCATCATCGGCGGGGAGACCGGAGGCCGCAGCGCTATCCGGCGATATGACCCGGTGGGCCGCGTGCTCACACTGAACCCGCGCGCCGAGAATGCGACCAACGCCTTCCAGATCGCCCACCAGATCGCACTTCTGGAACACAGCCGCACCATCGACGGCATTATCACAAAGGCGGATTTCCGCTCGGCAGACGCCGGCGCGATCTGCCGCATCGGTCTTGCCAACTATTTCGCCGGGGCCGTGATGCTGCCCTACGGAGCCTTCGCCGCCGCCGCCAAGACGCTGCGCCACGATCTCGAAATGCTGGGAGACCGTTTTGGCGCGAGCCTCGAGCAGGTCTGTCACAGGCTTTCCACCCTCCAGCGACCCGGCGCAAAGGGCGTGCCCTTTTTCTTCGCCCGCGTCGATCAGGCCGGTACGATCACCAAGCGCCATAGCGCCACACGCCTGCAATTCGCCCGCTTCGGATCGGCGTGTCCGCTCTGGAATGTGCACCGCGCCTTCGAAACCCCGGACCGGATCATTCGCCAGCTGGCAGAAACACCGGATGGCGCGCGCTATCTCTGCCTTGCGATGACGGTCACGCACCGCTCAGGCGGGTTCCGTTCACCCGTGCAAAGGCACGCTCTGGCGCTGGGTTGCCAGGTCGAATATGCGGGCGAACTCGTCTATGCAGACGATCTCGACACGGCGCGCAACGAAGCCTTTGAACCGATCGGCATTTCCTGCCGGATCTGCGAACGCCGCGACTGCCATCAGCGGGCCGTGCCACCGCTCAAGCGCAAGCTGATCATCGACAGCAACGACCGGGGCTTCATCCCATACGAATTCTTGTAAAAATCCGTTTTGACGCCATGGCTTGGCCGGTTTTTGTGACTATGTAGCTTCCGAGTAACCACGCCGAGCCAATCGGGGCTTCGGCATGGCCGCGTTATGCATAAATTTACCTGGCCGACCAATGATGTCCCGAAAGGACGTTGAAACCACAGCCCCGTCCACGATGGATCCCCGATGCGGCACTATTTCGGAAGTCTTGCTGATCGCGACAGAACAGAACGCAGCGATTATCATCTGGCGTTCCTGCTGACCTTCATCGCCGGGGCGGCCAACGCGGGCGGCTTCATGGCCATTCGCATCTACACCTCGCATATGTCGGGCATGGTCTCGTCGCTCGCCGACAATCTGGTAATCGGCAATCTGAAGCTTTTCGCTTACGGACTGGCCGGGCTTTTGGCCTTTCTTGCGGGTGCCGCCACCTCCGCAATCCTGATCAACTGGGCGCGCCGCCGGGATCTACACTCGCAATATGCGCTGCCGCTGGGTCTGGAAGCCATCCTGCTAGCGGCGTTTGCGGCAACAAGCCTGCTCGACGAGGGCTCGCTTCTCAGGGGCACTGCCGCCGTTGTCTCCCTGCTCTGCTATGTCATGGGCCTGCAGAACGCCATGATCACCAAGCTCTCGGGCGCGCGCATTCGCACGACGCATGTGACCGGCATGGTGACCGATATCGGGATCGAATGCGGCAAATGGTTCTACAGCCTGATGCCGCATGACGAAACGCGGCTGCCGGCCATCGCGCCGGAGCGCAAGAAACTGGCGACGCTTGTCTCGCTTGTCGGGCTGTTTTTCTGCGGCGGCGTGTTTGGCGCCCTGCTTTTCGGTCATTATGGGGTCAGCGCGAGCCTGGTTCTCGCCGTGCCGCTGATGCTCGTGGCCGCCTTTCCCTTTGTCCACGACGTCGACAGCCTGTTCGTGCACAAGCGCTGAGCGCTTCATCTATCTGTTATTACGCAATCCATGCCGGTCGTCATGACCGCGCTGACGCATGGGTGCGGACCTGATTTTCCCATTCGCACAGCAGCTTCATGATTTCGAGTGAATGGGCCGGGTTTGGCGATGGTCTGGGTGCGCACTTCAGGCCCTGCGACAGGCAATCCTCGACCAATTGCACCTGATGGCCGAAGGCATCGCGATCGGATGTCACGATGATCCTCTCCGGCGCCTGGCCATAGGCCGTCACCTCGATCACGTTGTCCCCGGCAACCGGCAGCCAGGGGTTTGTGATAAAGCGCAGGGCGCCCTTCTCACCCAGAACCGTGAAGGCATGGTCCATGCCGAAACTGTCGGTCGATTGCAGCGTCGCGATCAGTCCGTTTTCGAACCGCATCGCAAGCGATGCCTCACAAACCGTGCCGTCGCTTGCCGAGATATTGCCCGTTGCCACGCATCGATATCCCCTGAAGGCATCGCCGCCGAAACCGGCCTCCACCACGTAGTGGAGAAGCGAGGCGGGGTAGCAGCCGAGATTGAAGATGGTTCCGCCGCCGAGCGGGTTGGCGAATTGTGCGATTTCCGCAGCATAGTATCCGCTGACGGACCGCAGCCTGCCAAGCCGACCGGAGGCAATGATGTCGCCCGCTGCCGCCATCAGCGGGTGGGCGAGATACATGAGACCCTCGAGAAAGAAGATGTCGGCCTTGCTGACGGCAGCGACCAGCGCCTCAGCCTCTTCCACGGTCCGGGTCAGGGATTTTTCGGAGAGTATGGCCTTGCCGCGCGCCGCCGCCGCACAGACCGCCTCCGCATGAATATGGTTCGGCAGGCCAACGTAGACCACGTCGATTGCCGGATCATCGAGAATGGCGTCAATCGCCGTCGATGTCTTTTCAATGCCATGGGCCTGCGCAAAGGCAGCGAGACGCTGTGGGTCGCGCCCGAACACAGACGCGATGCGCGAACCCTTGCTGGCCAGCAGCGCCTCGGCCATCGTGTCGGAAATGAAGCTTGTTCCGAGAATGGCCCAGTTCAGCATGGCGACGTCTCAGCGATGGAGGTCAAGGTAGGCTGCGGCAACCGCCGCGTCGATATCCTTCGGCACAGGCACGACGCAGGCCGATTTGTCCAGCACACGACTTGCCACGCGCTCGAGGCATCGCGCTTGCAGCGCAAAGCCGAGATCCATCGATTCGACCGTGTTGCCGAGCGGTCGCGGCCCGGCAAGATTGGCCATATGTCCCGCGCCCAGAACATGAAGGCGGCGACCATCATCAAGAACAAATGTTTCAATCGCTTCCTCGGCATAACGCTCGACGCGCGTAACCGATGGATGTGCGCGCATGGCCTCGACGGCGATTTCCTGCGGGAAATGCCCGCCGTTCATGAGGATGACGCCATCCTTGAGCAGCGGCATGTCTGCAACCGTGACAATGGCTGGGTGTCCCGTCACCGTGATGATGACATCGGCGGAGCGGATTGCATCCGCACGCTGCGGTGTGTTGAAGCCATCCAGATGCGCCTCGAGCGTGGTCACCGGGTCTATGTCAACGACGCTGACTGCGCTGAAGGCATTGCGGAAACAGGCCGCCGTCCCTCGTCCACACGCGCCGTAGCCGAAGACCGTGACGCGCTTGCCATTGGTCGAGCGATTGGTGAACCGCAGATAGCTCTCGAACAGGCTTTGTCCGACCGCGTGCCGATTCTCTGCAAACTGCTTGATCGGGCTGTCATTGATGACGAGTACGGGCAGCGCGATGTTCTGGCGCATGGGTTCAAGTCGCATCCGGCCGGAGGTCGTCTCCTCGGTTCCGCCGATCAGCCCGGCATAGGGGCTTTGCGCATAGCGCGCGAAGAGATCGCCGCCATTGTCGAGGATGAGGGCGGGCTTGCGCGACATGACGCTGTCGAGGAAAGCGCCGTGTTCTTCTGCATCGCGGGTCTGCGCGCCGATGACCTCGATCCCCTGCCCGCGCAGATAGTCGACGGTTGCAGGCTGCGTGCTGTTGAGATTTCCGGTTGCCACGATCTCGGCGCCGCCGGCCTTCAGTGTCATCAGGAGGGCGGCGGTCTTCGGCTCTAGGTGAATACCCGTCGCCATGCTGAGCCCGGCAAAGGGCTTGGTTCTGGCAAACTCATCAGCGATGCCCGCCAGCAGGCGGCAGCTTTGACGCACCCAGTCGATGCGGGTCATTATATCGGCTTCGCTCATGCGCATGGCACTCCTCTTCCAGTCATCCTGATCAAGGCAATAACGGCAGGGCGGCAAGCGCAACAGGCACATTATTCTGCAGACTTGCGCAGTTTTTCTGCTCCCTGATCGTGCTTCCTGCCCTCTTCGCAAAGCCATGCCCGCAGGCTCGCAATCGGCTTGTCATCGCGATCGGCCATGCGGCAGCAGAAACGGAAACCAACGGGCCGGCTTACGAACCCGGCCGGTGCGACGAGCAGGCCACGGTCGATATCCCGTTCGACGGATGCGAACGGCGCGATGGTCACGCCAAGCCCGTTGCGCGCCGCGCTGAGCGCCAGCGTGAGATCAGCAATCTCCAGCCGCTTGGGAAAGCGAATGGGTGCATGGCCGCTTTCATGGAACCAGTCATCCCAGAGATAGCCCACATCCCGGGCGACAAGCGCCGTCAGCGCCTCCATGCCGGCTTCTTTCCCACTTGTCTGAGGCGCAAGCGGCGCATGAACCGGACCGAAGGCATCATCCATGAAGGGCGTCGCATCGATATCCGGCAATGGCTTGTATTCGCCGCCAACAATCAACGCGTCGATATCCATCATGTCCGAGAGCGAGCGGCGGACATCAACGGGAACGATGTCGACATCAAGCGAGGTCAGCTGGCTTTGCATCCGCGCCATGCGGGGCATCAGCCAGTCGCTTGCCATGGGCATCGGCACGCCAAGCCTCAGCCGGTATCGATGACCACCGGAGGTGATTTCTTCGGCGGCACGCGAGATGATGCCAAAGGCCACTGCCACGGCGTCGGCCAGCCGCCGTCCGTTTGCGTTGAGTGTGACGCGCCCACCGTCGCGGTTGACGAGCGCCACGCCGAAATGATCCTCGAGTGCTGCCAATTGCTGCCGCACGGCACCGGGAACAACCCCAAGATCCTGGGCTGCCGCGCGGATGCCCCCGCATCTGGCCAGCGCATCCAGGGCACGCAGTGAATTGAGCGAAGACATGAACTTCATGGATTGTCTTTCGACGGCATCGCGCGGGCAGGACCGGTTCGGCCAAGCCTGCACGGTCGCCCAAGTATTAGATGCACACTTTCAAGCAGACCGCCAACGGTCTGAATGCCTCGTTGGGTACTCTACCGGAGTTCAGCGGTCAAAGACGCGCCCAAAATGCATAACAGTTGCCATGTCCCATATACAACTTAGTCAGGATTCACCGGCCTTGTCCGACCGGGTCTGCAGGCGATACCGATTGCCGGGATAGAGAAGTCGCGCCGTGGACACGATGCATGTGCCCGACCATGTCCGCCGGCGGATCGCAAGACACGGCTCGGTGCGAAGCATCATCAGCAACTTGCACTCCCAAGCCTGGGGCATGACCGCCTCGACGATATGCTCCGACCCGCTGAGGGGTGCGGCTTCGGTGAGATAGGCATTGGGCGTCTGCGCTGCAAAGTCCTGAGCCAGATAGTCCGGAGCGGCGGCCGGATTGACGAACCTGTCCTCGAGCTGCACCGGAACATCGTTTTCATAATGGATAATCAGCGAGTGATAGACCTGCGAGCCGATTTCCAGGTCCAGGCTGTCGGCGACCTCCGGAGAGGCCTGCTCGGCGGCAAGAACAACCACGACCGCCTTGTGGACCTGGCCGCGCTCGGCAATTTCCTCGGCGATGTTGCGCACTTCGAACAGGGCCGAATAGCCCTTGCGGTCAGCGACGAAGGACCCGACGCCCTGGATCCGCACGAGTTCGCCCTCGTTGGCCAGCTCACGCAGCGCCCGATTGGCGGTCATCTTGCTGACGCCAAGTTCGGCGACCAGTTCGTTCTCTGAAGGGACGCGCTGCTTTGGCGGCCACACACCGCTGTGGATCTTCTCAAGGATCAGCTGTTTGACACTGACATAGAGCGGCGAGCCATCGTTGTCAGCGCGCAGTTTTTCGCGGTCACTCAGCTCCTTGACTGCCCATTCTTTGCGCATGCCCGACCTTTGTTCAATTTTCCAAATTTCCCATTGCATAACACAGATTATTATCTATGGTACCATATACAACCTAAAAAGTTCCTGGCGGATCACTCCGTCGATGATCTGCTATCCGGCGCAAAGACCGGTCTGATGAACCTCTAACAGAGTGGAGAACGACACATGCATATCAAGACATTGCTTCTTTCTGCGACCGTCGCCCTGACGGCCACGATCGTCCCCGCAACCGCGAAGGATTGGAAGACCGTCACGATCACCACCGAGGGCGCCTACGCTCCGTGGAACATGACGGATTCCAAGGGTGAGATAATCGGCTTCGAACCCGAGCTCATCAAGGAAGTCTGCGCCCGCGCGCAACTGGAATGCAAGCTGGTGGCGTCTGACTGGGATGGCATGATCCCGGCGCTGAACGCCGGCAAGTTCGACGTCATCATGGACGCCCTTTCCATCACGGATGAACGCAAGCAGGTCATCGACTTCACGATCCCCTATGCCGCAACGCCGGCCGTCTTCGCAACGACCAGCGACAGCGCACTCATGAAGGCACCCGGAACGGGCTCGACCATCAAGATGACACCCGGCCAGAAGGGTGTGAAGGAAGTCGACGCCCTTCGCGAAATCTTCAAGGGCAAGACAATCGGCATCCAGGCCGCAACCGTCTATTCCAAATTCATCTATGACAATTTCGGCGACATCGCCACGATCCGCGAGTACAAGACCGGCGCCGACCGCGACCTCGACCTGAAGAACGGCCGTATCGACCTCGGTTTTGATGACGCCGTCTACTTCAACGACGCATTCGCCGCCGCCAACGGTGCACTTGCCTTCACCGGTCCTGAAATTGCCGGGACGATCTGGGGTGAGGGTGAAGGCCTCGGCGTCCGCAAGGCTGACACCGACCTTCGCGACAAGCTGAGCGCTGCCATCAAGTCGACGCTGGCCGACGGCACCGTCAAGACGCTTTCCATGAAGTGGTTCAAGACCGACGTTTCTCCGTGACGCGCAAGGGTGGGCGGCCGGATCATCCGATGCGGCCGCCTTGCCTTGGCGATGAAATGAGAGAAAGCTGTGGTTTCACGCGATCGACCGGACGCGTGAACCTGTAACAGTTGACACCATGGACGTTCGTTCCGCTCGCTGCGAGCCTGACCGAACGCGACATGCGAGAGGCGCTTAGGAACTGAGCCATGGCCGCTTTGGAACTTCTGGGGTTTGGTGCGAAGGGTTGGGGTGCGTTGCTGGCCGTTGCCACGCTGATGACGCTTGCCGTCACGGCGGCGGCGCTGACCATCGGCGCGATCATAGGCGCGGCTGTCGCGGCCTCCAAACTGTCCGGAAACCTGACGCTCAGGTTCATCGGCAACGTCTACACGACCGTGTTCCGCGGTATTCCCGAACTGCTGATCATCTACCTTATCTATTTTGGCGGCTCCACCGCAGTCACCGTCATTGGCGGCTGGCTTGGTTTCGAGGGCTTCCTCGGGCTTCCCTCCTTCATCGCGGGATCGCTTGCGGTCGGCCTGATTTCTGCCTCCTACCAGGCAGAGGTCTACCGTGGCGCCTATCTCGCCATCTCTATCGGGGAGATGGAGGCAGCGCAGGCCATCGGGATGCCGCGCGCCATGCGGCTTCGCCGCATCATCATGCCGCAAGTCATCCGCTTCGCGATTCCCGGTCTCGGCAATGTCTGGCAGCTGAGCCTGAAAGATTCCGCCCTCGTTTCGGTAACCGGACTGGCCGAACTGATGCGGACCAGCCAGGTGGCTGCAGGATCGACACGCCAGTATTTCCTGTTTTTCATCGCGGGCGGATGCCTCTACCTGCTGCTGACCAGTCTTTCGGATCAGGTTTTCGGATGGTTCGAGCGACGCGCCAATCGCAGCATGCCCAATGCGACGATCGGCAAGGCCTGAGGAGAACATCATGGACTTCGAATTTCTCGCATCGACATTCGTGACGCTCCTGAAATCGCTGCCGACGACGCTGGCGCTGTTTGCATTCTCGGTCACGCTGGGTGGCTCTCTTGCTATCCTGATTGTCTGGATGCGGGTCAGCGGCAATCCGATCCTGGGTGGCTTTGCCAAGGCCTATATCTTCGTTTTCCGAGGCTCGCCGCTGCTCATCCAAATGTTTCTGGTGTTCTACGGACTGGCGCAGTTCTCGCTCATTCGACAAAGCTTTCTCTGGTCCTATCTGCGCGAGCCATTCGACTGCGCGGTGCTTTCGCTGGCGCTGTGCACGGCGGGCTACTCGGCCGAGATTTTCCGGGGTGGTATCCGCGCCGTTTCGGTCAAGGAAATCGAGGCCGCACGGGCGATCGGCATGTCCGGCTTTCTCCTCGTTCGGCGGATCATCGCGCCCATCGCCTTCCGTCATGCGCTGCCGGCCTATTCCACCGAAGTCGTGCTGATGATGAAGTCGACCGCGCTTGCGAGCCTCGTGACCGTCTGGGACGTGACGGGCGTCGCCCAGCGGTTGATCTCGCAAACCTACAGGACAATGGAAGTCTTCCTTTGCGCTGCTGCCATCTACCTGTTTCTCAACTTCGTTCTGTTGCAGGCCTTTGCTCTCCTGGAATTCTACCTGTCCCGGCATCGCCGCGCGCCAGCGCTCAATTCCGCCTCGAAACTGGCCTGAGGAGTGATCATGTCTGACAATCTCCCGCTTTCCGTTCGCAATATCCGCAAGAGCTTCGGCACGCATGAAGTTCTCAAGGGCATATCGCTCGATGCGCAGCAGGGCGACGTCATTTCGCTTCTCGGGGCCTCCGGGTCGGGAAAATCGACGTTCCTCAGGTGTATCAATCTTCTGGAGATCGCCAATGAGGGCGAGATCTGGGTCGATGGCGAACAGGTTCGCTGGCACCACAAGGGCGGCCGAACCCGCGTCGAAAGCCAGAAGCAGGTGGACAGGATCCGGTCCGAACTCGGCATGGTGTTCCAGTCGTTCAATCTGTGGTCACACATGACCATCCTTGAAAACGTCATCGAGGGTCCGGTGCATGTGCTGAAGCGTCCCCGGGCCGAATGCGTGGCAGAGGCAGAGGCGCTCCTGGAAAAGGTCGGCATCGTGGAAAAACGCCATGCCTATCCAGCTCATCTTTCCGGCGGACAGCAGCAGCGCGTCGCCATCGCGCGCGCGCTGGCGATGAAACCCAAGGTCATGCTTTTCGACGAACCGACTTCGGCGCTGGATCCCGAACTGGTGGGCGAGGTTCTCCGGGTCATGCGCGCGCTTGCCGAGGAGGGCATGACCATGCTCGTGGTCACCCACGAGATGAGCTTTGCGCGCAATGTCTCCAACCGCGTCATCTTCATGAAGGAGGGGCTGGTTGATAGCCAGGGCGCGCCGGAGTCCATGTTCGGGGACGGGGCATCGCCGGCATTCCGCCAGTTTATCGGCCATTTCGGACATTAAGCCTGATGACCGTTCTCGACAAACGCCTGACATGGCGGGACATCGCAGCAATCGCGCGCGGCGCACGGCTTGATCTCTCGGCCGCAGCATGGTCCCGGATCGATCACGCGGCCGCAATTGTCGCGGAGCTTGTTGCCAGCGGCGTTCGCGCCTACGGCATCAACACCGGCGTCGGTGCGCTGGCCGACACGGTCATCAACCGCGAACAGCAAAGCCGGCTGTCCCGCAAGATCATTCTCAGCCATGCGTGCGGCGTTGGACCGCTGCTCGAAGACGAGGCCGTCCGCGCCGTGATGGCCGCGCAGATTGCCAATTTCGCGCACGGCCATTCTGGCGTCAGAGGCCTCATCGTCCGCAACCTCATGACCATGCTTGAGCGCGGCTGCATTCCGCATGTTCCCTCTCGCGGGTCTGCCGGCTATCTCACCCACAATGCCCATATTGCCCTGGTCCTGATCGGCGAGGGTCGCGCGCGCCTCGGCAATGAGGACCTTTCCGGCCGGGATGCGCTAGCGCGCTGCGGTCTGGAGCCCATCGTCCCGGGCGCCAAGGAGGGCCTGAGCCTCGTCAATGGCACGGCCTGTTCGACGGGCATCCTGAGCCTGGCTCTGGCGCGCGCCGAAGCGCTTCTCGACTGGACCGATGCAGCGGCTGCCTTGACCTTCGAAGCTGCCGGCGGCCAGATCACAGCCTATCGTGAGGATGTCCTGGCGCTGCACCGGTCGCCCGGTCTTTCCGCGAGCGGGAAAGCCTTGCGCGGCTATCTCGAAGGAAGCCGGATTCTTGCGGCTTCCGAGGGTCGACGCACCCAGGATCCGCTCAGCCTCAGGGCCGTTCCGCACGCCCATGGCGCTGCGCGCGATATGTTTGCGTTTGCCGCACAGGCGGTCGACAACGAACTCGGATCCGTGACCGACAATCCTGCGGTATCGGGTACGCCCGACGCGCCTCTGGTCTGGTCCGAGGCGCACGCGGTTTCCCCTGCGCTTGGACAGGCAGCCGATGGTCTCGCGCTCTCGCTTGCCCAGATCGGCATGATGAGCGAGCGACGTATCGATCGGCTCGTCAATCCGCTGGTAAGCGGCCTGCCAGGCTTTCTTGCCCGGGACGCAGGCGAGAACTCAGGCTTCATGATCGCGCAATATACCGCATCTGCGCTCTGCAGCGAAAACAGGCGTTTGGCCGCACCCGCCTCGACTGACGGCGGCGTGACATCTGGCCTGCAGGAGGATTTCCTGGCGCATCCGACGGCTGCGGCCAACAAGCTCATGGGGATCATCGCCAATTTTGAATATATCCTGGCGATCGAGTTGATGGCTGCCGCGCAGGCTCATGATCTTCGCTCCGGAGAGGCTGCACGCGCGCCTGGTACCGAGCTCATCCACCACTTCGTGCGGCAGCATATCGCTCCTTACGCCGATGACCGGCCGCTCGGCGACGACATCGAGGCGCTTCGCCAAGCCATCCGCGCCGAAAACGCGCCAGCCACGACGCACGGCGATTGAGGACAATCCATGCAGAACGATTTTGACGTCGCAGTGATCGGGCTCGGCGCCATGGGGAGCGCCTGCCTTTCCCAGCTTGCTGCCCGTGGCGCCCGTGTCATCGGTTTCGAGGCCGCCTACCCCGCCCACAGTCGTGGATCATCGCATGGCGACAGCCGCCTGATCCGTCTCGGCTATTTCGAAGACCCGTCCTATGTGCCCCTTCTCGAACGGGCTTACAGGAACTGGAGGCAGCTCGAGGCGCAGCTGCGCGCCGACATCCTGACGATCACCGGCGTTCTTCAGATCGGAAAGCCTGACAGCAAGATTGTCAGCGGTACCCTCGCGTCCTGCCGGGAATATGGCCTTGCCCATGATCTCATCAGCCCTGCAGACACGGCGCTGAGATTTCCGGCCTTCACCCTTCAGCCCGACGAAGTTGCAGTGCTCGACCCGCAGGGTGGATATCTGCGCCCCGAAGACGCCATCAACGGATATCTCAAACTTGCCGGCGAAGACGGCGCGGTGATGCATATCGGCGAGAAGATCGTCGCGATCGAACCCGATGACCAGGGCGTGAACCTGATCTCCACTCATGGCAGATGCCGGGCGGCGAAGGTTGTGGTTGCCACCGGCCCGTGGATCTCGGAACTCGTTCCCGAACTGAAGGCCATTGCGCAGCCGATCCGGCAGGTAGTGTCCTGGTATCAACCGCTTGACGGCTTCCGGACTTTGCCGGGGCGCATGGCATCCTTCCTTCTCGACGAGGATGACGACGGCTCCTTCTTCGGCTTTCCCGCAATCGGGCGCGACGGCGTGAAGGTGGGTCGGCATTGTCATTTTCGCGAACCCATCGACCCTGATGGCGTAGACCAGCTGCCAAACGCTGCTGACGCTGCCCTCCTCGACGGTTTCGTCGCGCGAAGGCTCGGAGGCGCGGTCGGCGCACGCGTGCGGTCAACGACCTGCCGCTACACCATGCTGCCGAGCGAAGACTTCCTGATCGATTTCCTGCCGTCGGACGCGCGCATTATCGTTGCCTCGCCCTGTTCGGGCCACGGCTTCAAGTTTACCAGCGTTGTCGGTGAGATGCTTTGCGAAATGGCGCTCGACGGGGACACGCAGTTGCCCCGGCACGCCTTTTCATTCGAGGCGCTGCGACGCTTCATGCATCGCGCTTAGATCGCAGTTCGCTCTGATCGAATCAGAGCGGTGCTCTAGGTCTTTTTGTTTGAAGCATAATCTTGTCGATCCTCGTTTCACTCCGGTCGGATTATGCTCTAGACGCGGCCGTCGTCTTCAGAATATCGCCAGGATGGCGGCGGACGATGCCATGAGGATCACGACGATCCAGGGCTGGAGCTTCCAGACAACCAAAAGAAGGAAACCGGCAAGAGCGAGAGCAAAATCCGTTGCCGAGTGGACTGCACTCGTCCAGACCGGATTGTAGAGCGCCGCAGCGAGAATGCCGACAACTGCAGCGTTTGCGCCGCGCATGGCGGCTTGGGCAAGCGGTCGCGCCCTCAGCGCATCCCAATAAGGGAGCATGCCATAGACCAGGAGAAGACCCGGGAGGAATATGCCAACAAGGGCAATCAGCGCCCCCGACACCCCATTTGGGCCCACCTGAACGACCGCGCCAAGATAGGCGGCAAAGGTGAAGAGCGGACCCGGAACGGCCTGCGCCAGTCCATAACCGGTCAGAAACGTCTCGCCGGAAACCCAGCCCGGAGCAACGACCTGAGCCTGAAGCAATGGCAGGACCACATGACCGCCGCCGAACACAAGCGCGCCCGACCGATAGAATGCGCCAAAGAGGACGAGCGCTTGAACACCCGTGGCCCAGACCGCAAGTGTCAGAATCAGGAAGATCGAGACAAAAACCAGCAGAGCGACCCCGCCGCTGAAACTTGAAACCGGGACATGAAGCCGAGCCTGCGGCCTCACCTGCTCACCGGTACCAAGCCATAGGCCGACCAGTGCGCCGCAAAGGATGGCGGCGATCTGGCTGAACATGCCTCCGGCCAATGTCACGATTCCCACCGAAACCAAGGCAATGCCTACTCTCGAGCGATCGGGTGTCAGGTTGGGCGCCATACCCCAGAGCGCCTGAGCGACGACAGCAACCGCAACTAGCTTGAGACCATGTAGAACGCCGGTTCCGACGACACCCGAGAAGGCCGTTGCTCCGAATGCAAAGGCCACCAGCAGCACAGCTGACGGGAGCGTGAAGCCCGCCCAGGCTGCCAGACCTCCTAAAATGCCATTGCCGCGAATGACACCGAGAGAAAATCCAACCTGGCTGGATGCCGGCCCCGGCAGAAACTGGCACAGCGCCACCAGATCGGCATACTCCTCCTCACCCAGCCATTTGCGGCGGACGACAAATTCGTTGCGGAAGTAGCCCAGATGCGCAATCGGCCCACCAAAAGAGGTGAGGCCCAGCCTCAGGAAAACGCAGAACACTTCAAGCATGTGAGCCAAAGACAATTTCGGGGTCTATTGGGTTCGAGACGACATCTTTAACCCCGCTCCCTTTCACTTTTGTGTCCGCCGATTGCTGGGACCCTATAGACCGACGTGTTTTGATTGCTTTGGGTTTTGGGCTCTGGCGTTTTGGAGCTGTGTGCCTTCCGGTGACGTTTTGATTGTTTTGGTGGGAGGTTATGAACGCAAAAAAGCCCCTTGTGGGGCTTTTTGTTTGTTTTGTTCGATTGGTTGCGGGGGCAGGATTTGAACCTGCGGCCTTCAGGTTATGAGCCTGACGAGCTACCGGGCTGCTCCACCCCGCGTTATGTCGAGCGCTGCGTGGGGTTTGTACCACGCGGACCGGGGGAGATTGCCCGGTTTTCTGTTTGCCGTCCGCCTGGCTTTGAGCCTGCGGTACGGCGGGGCTGCTCCACCCCGAGTTAAGCCATCGAATGCTTGAGCGTTGCCCGTCTGGGCAGGACGTGAATGAGAAGATGAGTTTTATGAGCTGTTGCATTTTATAGACCTGGCAGCGACCTACTCTCCCGCGTCTTAAGACGAAGTACCATTGGCGCTGGGGCGTTTCACGGCCGTGTTCGGCATGGGAACGGGTGCAGCCACCCCGCAATAACCACCAGGTCAACAAAAGGCAACAAGCTATGATTTCGAGAAGCTGGAACTTTTTTATGCGCATTGATCAATGAGAACGATCAAGCCTATCGAGCTATTAGTACTGGTAAGCTTCACACATTACTGCGCTTCCACACCCAGCCTATCAACGTGGTCGTCTTCCACGGCTCTCAGGGAATACTCGTTTCGAGGTGGGTTTCCCGCTTAGATGCCTTCAGCGGTTATCCCTTCCATATATAGCTACCCTGCTATGCCCTTGGCAGGACAACAGGTCCACCAGAGATATGTCCATCCCGGTCCTCTCGTACTAGGGACAGA
>ERZ1034381.87-NODE-87-length-27451-cov-54.320667_pt1 | contig 27451 bp, 35 predicted proteins | sample MGYA00520602_ERZ1034381 | MGnify/ENA primary metagenome ERZ1034381 (study PRJEB33736, sample SAMEA104288466) | Azolla filiculoides | biome: Urban; feature: water surface; material: ditch water | place: Netherlands | collected 2014 ...
ACAAATGAGGGAAGGGGCTATATATGCTCTTATGACTAGAATTATGCTACTTCCTATTGTCTCCTAAACATTTACTTTATAAATCATCTCTTATAGCAATTAAGAGTTAATAAAAATTAAGCAATCCACATTTAACAGGGGTTTATACGTTGGGAGAATTGGTATTAGCTGCCGTTTTTATGATCAGTATTTAAAGGAGACAATATTCTAACCCGCACTTGATATTCTTTCTTTATTATTCCCAAAAAATTTCTGGATATTAAAATCGCCTAATATTTCCTTTGCACTTAATTGCTAAAAGAAATATCAGGCGGCTAGAAATTTACTACTCTCCGTGTATACTTACTATTGCAAATATCACTCCCTCACAATAGTTTTCGAGACAATCCTGGTTTTTTTGCGGTCTGCTTCAGAGAGTTCTTCACCGGCTTGCAAACGAGTAGCGGAAGATTGCAGCACTGTTGCTGCACCAATATCACCGATTTGTAAAGCAGTCTTAGCGGCTGTTTGTAGCATTGTGATAGCACCAGTGCGATCACCCTGTTCCAGTTTTGCTTCTGCTACTTGAGTTTGGCGATATTTTGCCAATACCAAAATTGATTTGATCACTTGTGAATCAAGTAGTGGTTGGTAAGTTTTAGTGAAATTGGCATAAACTGGTATGAGTGGGGAAAGTAAACCTTCTTGGTTAATAGCTGGGTCATCATAGCGTATTTGGATATGTCCAATTACTTGTTCCCCTTCTGGCAACTGTCCCAAATAAATATTCGCTAAAACTACCCGTTCTACATCTTTCATCAAGTCTCCCAAACGCACAATTAAGCTACCATTGGGTTCTGTTTCCACTGGTAACTCAATGGTTTCTGGGGCAACTTGGGCAATGGGTTTTAGTTCTGCTAAACGCACACTAGGGACTAGAGACAGCAATAAGTGGGCATTGGTTAAGCCCACAGACTGAATTCGCTTAAGCAAGCGACTAAATTGATCTACGGCTTGTTGTGGACGCTCAATATAAGCCAGAGTACCACCACCAGCATCAGCAATTTTTTCCAGCAAATCCTGGTTCCAGTCATTGCCAAAACCGAAGGTGTTGAGCGTTAGGCTTACTCTAGTGGCTTTTTGTGCTAGTTCCAAACAACGTTTCTTGTCATTGGGGCCCATCTCCCACTTCCAAATTTTTAACCCCCTGTCACCATGTCCATCTGTCAACAAAAATGCTTGGGAAACAGCGCCTTTTGTCCCTTTGAGTAATTCAGTAATTCCCAAAGATAAACCTTCGGCAATGATTGTGCCACCACCAGCTTTGAGTCTTTTGTGCAACTGGCATTTGATGCTCTCAGCATCTTGGACGATTTGGTTAGGGATAATGACCTCAGAAGTACCTGCAAACGCGACAATTGAGATGTGATCGCCTGGCTGGAGTTGAGCTAATAATTGTTCTACAGCCTGAATTACGGTGTTAATGGGTTCGCCGTGCATAGAACCGCTTTTATCCAGAATCAGGCATAAATTCAACGGTAAACTTGGGTCAAGCTCATCAGCAATGGAAGAAATGGAAATTGCCAGTTGACGTTGGTTACTCAATTGAGTAGCGTCAACATTAGTATCGTTGAGTGCCGATAGTAATTGAACTTTCATTTAGGAGGAGCATCCTGCAACACAGTTTTTGAGACAATCCTGGTTTTTTTGCGATCGCTTTCGGATAACTCGTCCCCAGCCTGTAAGCGAGTAGCCGAAGTTTGCAACACCCTTGCTGCACTAGCATCTCCCATTTGCAAAGCTGTTTTTGCTGCAGTTTGTAGCATTGTCGCTGCCCCAGACCGATCACCCTGTTGTAATTTCGCTTCGGCTAACTGGGTTTGGCGATATTTGGCTAAAGCCAAAATTGACTGCTGCACATGGGGATTAGAACTTGGTTGGTAAATGCGCTCTACATTCGCATAAACTGGTATTTTCAGGGAAAATAAACCGGTTTGGTTCAGGGCGGGGTCATCGTAGCGGATTTGCACATTAGCGATCGCCTGTTTACCTTCTGGCAACTGTCCCAAATAAATATTAGCCAAAATTACCCGTTCTACGTCTTTCATTAAATCTCCCAACCGCACTGCAAGCCGACCATCAGCTTCTGGTTGTACTGGTAACTCAATTGTATCTGGTGCCACTTGGGCAATAGGTTTTAGTTCAGCTAAACGGACATTGGGTAACAGTGAAAATAGCAGATAAGCGTTAGTCAATCCCACCGTTTGCATTCTGCTAAACAAGCGACTGAACTTATCCACTGCTTGATTAGGGTGTTCAATATGAGACAGATTCCCTAGCCCCGCATCGGCTATTTTTTCCAAAATATCCTGATTCCAATTGTCACCAAAACCCAACGTATTCAAGGTTAAATTATAGCTGGCTGCTAACTGAGCGAATTTCAAGCAGCGATTATTATCACCATGTTCATTTTCCCCATCTGTGAGTAAAAATGCTTGGGAAATAGTGTCCTTTTTACCCTTGGCTAACTCCTCAATCCCCAGCCGCAAACCCTCATCAATAGCAGTTCCTCCATCAGCTGTTAGGCGATTGATTTGCTGTTTGATCTGGTTGCGATCAGAAATTATCTGATTAGGGACTAAAATCTTAGCACGGTGGTCAAAAACGACAATACTCAGCCGATCTTCGGAACTGAGTTGATCAACCAGCAAAGAAACTGCTTTTTTCACAGTTTCGAGTGCTCGGCCATTCATCGAACCACTATGATCTAAAATTAAGCATAAATTTAATGGCACTCTGCGATCCAGAGTTTCGCCAACAGCCGAAATAGAAACCGCCAACTGACGTTGACTGCTTGGCTGACACGCGTTTAATTTAGCGTCATTGAGAACAGGCTGTAAGTTAACCTTCATAAACTAATTTTCCTATCGAGATCATCTATATCTATTTAATAGATAACTCCAAAAGGTAGCTTCATCGCTACGGAGAACAGCTATATCAATAACCTTGCCAATAAAAAAACAGGCTGTAGGAATTTCTCCACCTACAGCAAATTGGCTAAAACTATTTTCAGCCAATTTGCTGGTTATTTAGTCGAGCTTAGTATTGATTAATATATAGATTAAGCATATAACAACTCCACCTCACTAGCCACTTACCTTACTAGGAAACCAAACTGAAATTGCTCCCACTGAGGGTAACATTAGGATTACCTAAGTAAGCAAACTCAAACACTCCCACTCCACTGAGAATATTATCATTTTGATTGTAGAATAAACTACCAGAACTTTGACTATAGACAATAGGGGAATTACTAGCGTCTACAAACTCATCATCAGTAACCACCGCAAAATCTGTTAATGACTGTCCAACAGAGTTACTAATCGCATTGAAGGTAGTCTTACTCCGTATAATCTAGTCTAGTCCCATTTTAAACTGGGTAATAAAGTCAACACTTACCATACTAGTAAATACCCCATTGCTTTGTAATAAATATTTATCACTATTTACTCTACCAGTGAGATTATCATCACCTGCACGTCCCCAGAGAGTACGATTTCCCGCAGCGCCTATTAGTTAAGTTATTCCCGTCACCACCCATCACGCTATTACCCAGGGAATTACCGATGGTCATTTCCTGTGGCACCAGTAGTGTGTTCAATCACGTTATTGGCAGAGAGAATGAGTTTCAGATTTCTATTGACCGTCTGGGAGGTAGTGACAGCCAAATTGACCCTGATGCTCCACTAGGATTATTTGTATCAATAGCATCGAATACTAAAGTGACTGTTTCGATAGTAGTGTCAATTCAATTATAGAAAACAATACCTTCGCGAATTTACGAGGGTTCAACGGATGTAGAAAGATTGTGAATACGACCAAGAGAGGTAAGCTTGGTAACAATGTGGGCTAATAAAATAGGTTCTAGTTGTTCCGGAGGCATTTTTTACATTTCAGGAACATATCGAAAACGACGACAGTAAGCCTTAAGATTAACAATGCCAGAGCCGGAACTATCTTGACGGAACTGAGGTAGAATATAATGAGATAAGTTAAGCATAAAAGAAGAAATATTACCAGCATTAGTCACAGATATTTGACCCAGGTTCATAAAATCTCCTAATCCCCAAAACTGTTTAGCATCACGAAAATTAAATTTGATTTGGAAACGAAGTTCGTAGTGGTCAATTATTTTCTCATATGACAAACTTAGGTCACTAGAAAATAGAATTACGTGACTGCGAGCATTAGTTTTAAGATTGGTTTTCACCAAAATAAATACATTCAGGGGCTGAGGAAATTCTTTGTGCAGTAAAGTAGCTTGATAAGTATCGGTTTGGATATCTTCTTCAAGACTACTGTAACGCAAATATTCATCAGCAATAAATATTACGGTAGTCCAGCTGATCTCCCTTTCAGTTCAGCAGTCCCCTCCAGACGGGTTTCCCGTCGCAGGGGACTGCTGAACTGTATTTACGACGGGAACGATGATTCGAGTCAGGATTTTGGTAAGGTATCTATAAAATGCTGAATCGTGGCGTAACTTGGAAATTATGTGCAAGTTAATCTGCCGAGCCATCTGGAAAGCACTGTTGTTCCCAAAACTGTATGAAAGAATCTCATCACTGTCCGATAACTACCACCAATAACTGACCAACGGGAAATTCCCAACATTATTACTTATCTGCTCATCCCTAACATGGCCATGATAATTCGGCTGAACTACCGCATTGTCGTCACTTTTATTTCTGGTAGTAGGTGTTGCATAGTGTTAGGATGTGGAACATGGTATGTGTATGGCTTTCGAGTTTTTGTTTTGGAAGACTATAACTCTACTAGATCAGCGCTCTCTTCATACTCTTTTTTTGGCTAAGGTATTCTTCAAAACAACCATTCTAGCAACCTAGCTTTCTTTATCCTCAGCGAGAAATCCACACCCTAAATCTCCCAAACATCGCGTTAGGATGTAATACAGTTAACGGCATAATCTCAGATCATCAGTTGCTATGGAAAATTCCCCCATCAAGGCAGTTCAAGCCTCCTACTACGGCGACAGTTCCTACCGGACACCACCACCAGACCTACCCTCCTTACTGCTGAAGGAACGAATTGTCTATCTGGGAATGCCTTTGGTTTCAGCAGATGAATACAAGCGTCAAATCGGTGTTGATGTAACAAAGTTAATTATTGCTCAGTTACTCTATCTGAAATTTGACAATCCAGAAAAGCCAATCTTCTTTTATATAAATTCGACAGGGACCTCTTGGTATACAGGGGATTCGATCGGCTATGAAACAGAAGCCTTTGCCATCTGCGATACCATCGACTATATCAAGACACCCGTACATACAATTTGTATTGGTCAGGCAATTGGCACAGCAGCATTGATTTTATCAGCTGGAACTAAAGGTTTTCGGGCTAGTTTACCTCATGCCACCATTGTCCTGAACCAACCTCGAAGTGGCACACGGGGTCAAGCAACAGATATTCAAATCTATGCAAAGGAAGTCTTAGCAAACAAGGCAGCCATCCTGGATATTTTCTCCAAGAACACTGGACAGACTCCTGCGAAAATTGCTAAAGACACTGAGCGGATGTTCTATTTGACTCCCCAAGAAGCGAAAGAGTATGGGCTAATTGATATTGTCCTAGCAAGCATGAAGGATCTCCCCAAACCTGTACCGATCCTAGCTTAAATTGCTTCCAATCATCCCTAGTCTCTTCTAATTATCCCTATTATGCCTGTTGATTCAGCACTTCGGGTTCCTTATAACATTCCTGGTAGTAACCAATGGCAGTGGATCAGTATTGGTCAGCGCATGACTCAGGAGCGCATTCTCTTCTTGAACCAGCCACTCACTACCAGTCTGGCAAATTCCCTCATTTCCTCAATACTATATCTGGATTCAGAGGATCAAAGCAAACCAATCTATCTTTACATCAATTCTCTGGGAGATCCTGTCCTAGCTGGTAGGATAGATGAAACGGCTGGCATGATGTCAATTAAATCTTGTTTGGCAATTTATGACACCATGCAGTACATCAAGTCAGAAGTTGTTACTATTTGTTTCGGTCAAGCTGTTGGCATGGCAGCCCTAATCCTATCATCTGGAGCAAAAGGAAAACGGGTCAGTTTACCTCATGCCAGTATCGCACTGACTCAGTTCCAGGTTGCAGCGCAAGGTCAAGCAACAGACATTCAAGTTAACGCGGAAGAAGTATTGCGGAAAAGAGCCATTATTCTGGATATTTTCTCGCAAAACACGGGGCAACCAGCTGACAAAATTACGAAAGATAGTGAACGTATTTTCTATATGACTCCTCTGGAAGCCAAAGAATATGGACTGATTGATCGGGTTTTGGAAAATAGTAAACAGTTGCAAAACTCTATTGTGGCTTGATCTAAATCCTCAACTCTGAGTTCTCAACTTTTACCGAAAATCTACAGTTCTATCTTCTAGTTTTTACCCAAATTTTCCTATGCCTATTGGTATTCCCAAAGTTCCCTATCGCCTCCCTGGTAGCAACTATGAGCAATGGATCGATCTCGAAGATCGTCTATTTCGGGAGCGAATTATTTTTTTGACAGAGGAAGTAGATGACGGTATTGCCAATGCAATTGTCGCTTATTTCCTCTATTTAGATTCCGATGATCAGACAAAGCCGATTTATCTGTATATCAATTCTCCTGGTGGATCTGTCACCGCAGGCATGGCAATTTATGACACCATGCAGTACATCAAATCTGAAGTAGTGACAATTTGTGTTGGGTTAGCGGCTTCAATGGGATCTTTTCTATTAGCTACTGGGACTCAAGGCAAACGTCTGGCTCTACCTCACTCCCGAATCATGATTCACCAACCTTCTGGTGGAACTCGTGGACAAGCAACTGATATTCAAATTGAAGCTCAGGAAATTCTGCGAATTCGTAGTCAGCTAAATCAGATTTATGCTGATAACACTGGTCAAGCTTTGGCCAAGATTGAAAAAGATATGGATCGTGATTTCTTCATGTCTGCTCAAGAAGCGAAAGAATATGGTTTAATTGACCGTGTGATTGAAGAACGCCTGTAGAAAGGAAAAAATAAATTCAAAATTCAAAATTCGAAATTCAAAATGAAGAATTCCTATTTTTGAATTTTCAACTTTGAATTTTGGATTGGAGTAAAGCAATATGGATATCGGAGATTGCTACCGTTTATTGGGGTTAAGGTCAGGGGCCTCTTTTGCTGAAATCAAAGCGTCTTACCGCCGACTAGTACAGCAATATCATCCCGATATCAACCCAGATGATGAAAAATCTAAAGAAAAATTTATCGCTTTGACTGAGGCTTATAAATTCCTACAAACAGTTGTACCGCAAGAGGAAATAGCCCCAAAATCAATTAGTTCATCTGCCGCATCAAGTTTACTCAGTGATTACACCGAGGTAAAATCCCAGGAGTCAGCATCAACAACAACTATAATGCCACATCCACCAACCGTAGAGGACATAGAACAACGGTTAAAGTGGAAGACTTATGAGCAGTTGCAGCGGTTTTTACAACAAAAACGTTTTCCTCAGGCGATCGCACTGGTGGAAGCTTTAGCAGCAAGATTGCCAGAAGATATAGAAGTACGTCAATGGCAAGCGATCGCTTATCAAATTTGGGGCAGGGCTTTAATTGCTGAAAAACAACTCCCAAAAGCTAGAATCTATCTTAAAAAAGCTATCAAGACAGATCCTTTCAACAAGGCTCTGTTAATAGAAGTGCAGCGAGATTTTGAAATTTTGGGGATTAAACCTTAGGATTTATTGAAATTAGCTCATTTCTCAGCATGGATATAGTCTACAAAGTAGAATTTAGGAATGAGCCAAAATTTCAACCAAGAATAAACTCCCAATCCTAAAAGTGCTGTAATGACCACTGGTAGACCTAGCTGCATACGTAAAGCATCAGAAAGAACTGCAACTCCACAAACAGAAGTTACAACATAGGTTAAAAGCAAGATTTGTAATCTTTGTAGATTTTTCAGCGCCTTCCGGCAACTACTACAATGTTGGGTATGTTGGTGGTAACGATCCAACATGACAGCACGGTTGTTATTGATTTTAGTTTCTGGATTACTAATTCCCACCTTACTCCAAGGTAGTTGACCATGACAATATTTATCAAACCAAGTCCGAAACTCAATTACTAAACGATCTGCGCTTGTAGGCAACTTATAGGCAGTTTTCCAACTTTCGCTTTCTTGTCTTTGTTGCAATAAATATTCTTGCTGATGTAGCAGCATCATATCTCCGTCTAGAACTAGATTCCGTATTTTGATGTGTTCCCACCAACGCGGTATAAGATAATGCAGGTTTTTGGCAAAGTTGCGAGTAAACTGAGCAACAATTCTAGATTTACCAGGAGAAACTGGTACACAATAAACTATCAATCCTAATTTCTTGTCAGTGTCACCAATACTAATTGCATACTCTAACAGACAAGGTGGTTGAAAAGTGATTGTTGTGGGCAAGGCTTTGGAAATGGAAACTTCAATTAAATTGATTGTTGATTGGACAACATTAAGAGGAATGGATGTTGCTTTGTCACGATTACCCTGTACCCCATGATGAGAAAAGGGAACATGACTAGGATCTGCTACATTTTCTACTAAGGTTTGCCAATCATATTCTAAGTCACGAATATAAGAAGACCAGACAAAACCTTTGTTAGTATCTATGTGTGGTGATAAAGGTAGGGGTGTAGTTGCAGCTAGTTCCGCTGATTTAGCATCAGGCCAAACCCAGAGTAAATCATTTTCTTGCCGCACTGGTAGGGAAAGTACACAGAAATTTTGTTGATTTTTAGCTACAAGTTGAGGATTCTCAGCTTGAGGAATGTGAGTACAAATACCCCGACCATCAAACTGCCAACCGTGATAACTACACATGAGATTCCCAGTTTTATCGTCTACTCTTCCTTCACTCAAGGGTGCAAGACGGTGAGGACACTGATCTAAAAATACACGGTAATTGTCTGCATCTCTAGGCTTCCATATAACTAATCGAATTCCTAATAAAGTTACGGGAACAGGTCGCGGTGAATCAAGGTCCTCAACTGGTGAGAGAGGATACCAGTGGTGGAAAAAGTTGAATTCAGCTTGCATTTGACTTCTTCTAAGAATCTTAGATAAGTAAGGGTGTAATAAGAATTTTATGTCTCAATCTGCAATTACTGTCACTATTAAATTGTTTGCTGCTTATCAGGAAGCGTATAGTCTGAGCGAATTAGTGCTGTAATTTCCTCATCGTACACCAGTAAAAGCGGTATGTGATCGCTTCATCTCTGAACACCCACAACTAGCAAAATGGCCTGAAGTTACCAGTTTTGGTATCAATCTTATCTTTGTCGAATCACACACCCCTCTTAAAGATGGTGATGAAGTAGTACTCATTCCACCCGTTAGCGGTGGTTGAATCAGTTATCAGTTATGAGTTGTTCTTCTCCACATCTTCCCCAATCCATACCCGACTATTTTTATCGGGTATGTTTGACGTGCATTTTTGCTCGTGTTACTATCATTCCAAAGTTGATGGAAATACGGGGACAGCTAGTTTATGACTCAGGCGATCGCAAACTTAAACCAAGCCAACACTTCCATATTGAAAGCACTGAAGTGTAAAGAATGTGGAGCAGAATATGAACTCCAAGCTAGTCATGTTTGTGAGTTATGCTTTGGTCCATTGGAAGTAAAGTATGACTATGATGTTTTGCGTCAGTCTGTAAGTCGAAAAAGTATTGAAACTGGTCCCAACTCTATTTGGCGTTATCGTCACTTTTTACCCATTACTACCGATAATTACATAGATGTGGGAACGGGTATGACTCCCCTGGTACGTTCCCAGCGTCTTGCCCGTCGCCTGGGTTTAAATAAACTTTATATTAAAAATGATGCCGTCAACATGCCTACCCTGAGCTTTAAGGATCGGGTGGTAACAGTTGCACTAAGTAGAGCTAGAGAATTAGGATTTACGACTGTTTCCTGTGCAAGTACTGGCAACTTGGCAAATTCAACCGCTGCGATCGCAGCCCATGCTGGTTTAGATTGTTGTGTTTTTATTCCTGCTGACTTAGAAGCTGGTAAAGTATTGGGTAGCTTAATTTACAGCCCTACTCTCATGGCTGTAAAAGGAAATTACGATCAAGTTAACCGTCTCTGCTCAGAAGTTGCTAATACACACGGCTGGGGTTTTGTCAATATTAATTTACGTCCTTATTACTCCGAAGGTTCCAAAACACTAGGCTTTGAAGTTGCAGAACAACTAGGGTGGGAACTACCTGACCATATAGTTGCACCACTCGCTTCTGGTTCTCTCTTCACCAAAATTTATAAAGGTTTCAAAGAATTTACAGAAGTTGGTTTGCTAGAAGGTAAGAATGTTCGTTTCAGCGGCGCACAAGCGGAAGGATGTTCCCCCATAGCCACAGCTTTTAAAGAAAAAAGAGACTTTATTCAACCCGTTAAACCGAATACCATCGCTAAATCTATCGCCATTGGCAACCCAGCAGATGGAGTTTATGCTGTAGAAATCGCTCAAAAAACAGGCGGTAACATTGAATCTGTCAATGATGCAGAAATTATTAACGGTATCAAACTACTAGCAGAAACTGAAGGTATCTTCACAGAAACCGCAGGTGGTACAACTGTTGCCGTCCTGAAAAAATTAGTAGAAGCTGGCAAAATAGATCCAGATGAAACTACAGTGGTTTACATCACTGGTAACGGTTTAAAAACCCAAGAAGCAATTCAAGGTTATGTTGGAGAACCTTTGACTATTGATGCCAAACTTGATAGTTTTGAACGGGCGCTAGAAAGATCCCGCACACTGGATCGCCTAGAATGGCAACAAGTTCTTGTTTAGTCCTTATTCAGTGGTCATTATTTGTTAGCAAATTAATAACTGAATCAATGACCACTGATAACTGATAACTGATAACTGATAACTGATAACTGATAACTGATAACTGATAATTAACTATGGCCGTAACTGTTTTAGTTCCTACTGCTCTACAAAAATTTACAAATAACCAAGCTTCTCTAGAGTGCAGTGGTAGTAACATTTCCGAATTATTCGACTCCTTAGAGGAAGCTTGTCCTGGTATCAAGTCACGTTTGTGTGATGAAGCAGGAAAACCAAGACGCTTTTTAAACTTGTATGTCAACAGTGAAGACATTCGCTTTTTACAACATACAGAAACGCCCCTTAAAGATGGTGATGAAGTGAGTATAGTTCCGGCTGTTGCTGGTGGTTGATATATTTAAGTAGTATTAGCCAACGTTTGAATGCTGATTATCTGGGTGGTGTCTGTATTGCTTACCATTCCAGATTGTTTTTTGAGTTTGTAGTTCAAAATTAGTTGAAATTCTCAAACAGCGATCTGAAGAAAGTTAGCACTATGTCAAAATGAAAGTGAATGACTATCGCAAGGTAAGCAACTCGCTCGAAAAGCTAGATAAAGGATTGACCTGAGAAATGGCAGAAGAAACCAATCAAAATCAAGCGGGAGAAGTGCCTCCCAGTCGTGATGTACCAGTAGCATCAGGCCTTCCGACAGCTAACATACCAGATCCCAAAACAGCAAACACAGCAGTTAACCCGAATGCTGCTGTACCTGCTGAAGAAAAATCCCCTGTTGCTAAACCTGCAGCTAAAAAAGGAAAACCTCCTGCGGTGGAAGATAAACCATTTGAAGAGTTTATCCAGCAAGAATACTTACCAGCTTTGCAAAAGGTGATCGCACAGGAAGGAGTACCAGATGTACAATTGACTTTTGCCAAGCAGACCTATCCCATTGTTGGATTTAACTCAGCCGAAGAATGTTGGCAAATTATCGGCTCTTGGCAAAATGGACAACGCCAATTTAACGTCTATTTCCCCGAAGCAGATATTCAAGGGAAAAAGGGATTTTCTTGTAACGAAGGCAAAAAACCCAGCACCCTTGAATCTTTCTTAATAGATGAACGCAAAACTACCCTTGATTTGTTGGTATCTCGCCTAGTTTACCGTTTAAACGGTCAAAAGTGGCTAGGTAGAAATTAATTATTGGTCAGTGGTTATTGGTAGTCTATAAGTGCTTTTTGTTGCTTCAATTCATGAAAATAATAGATAACGATTCCTGTAACGGTGTCGTTATCTCTTCTCACATAGCCATTCTCAACTCATGATTCCGTCACAACCTGGGTAACAACTAAAGATTTGTTGCAACTCTTAACTTTTTATTTGCCTTTTTCGCACCTAGACCTTGCTACACTGTATTTCATACAAATGAAATTATTGTCCTTAGCTACACCTTGTGAGAGCATAAGCTTTAACTATTTGGTGTACTCAAAATTAAGAAAAATAAAAGAGCAATCAAGACATGGTAGATTCCCTAAAAAAACCAGACTTTGAGGAAATGCGTCCAGGCGTTAAAGTCCCTTCTAGAGAAACCCTTTTAACACCACGTTTTTACACAACAGACTTTGATAAAATGGCGCAGATGGATATCTCCGTCAACCAAAACGAGTTACAAGCTATCCTCGAAGAATTTCGAGTTGACTACAACCGCCATCACTTTATTCGGGATGCCGAATTTGAACAATCCTGGGATCATATTGATGGGGAAACTCGGCAGTTGTTCGTTGAATTTTTGGAACGTTCCTGTACTGCGGAGTTTTCCGGATTTTTGCTTTATAAAGAACTTGGCCGCCGCTTAAAAGAGAAAAGCCCTTTATTAGCAGAATGCTTCAACCTGATGTCACGGGACGAAGCCCGTCATGCTGGGTTTTTGAACAAAGCCATGACAGACTTTAATCTGTCCCTAGATTTAGGTTTTTTGACCAAGAGCCGCAGTTATACCTTCTTTAAGCCGAAATTCATCTTCTACGCTACCTATCTTTCTGAGAAGATTGGTTATTGGCGCTATATCACCATTTATCGTCATTTAGAATCCCATCCTGAAGACCAGATTTATCCAATTTTCCGCTTCTTTGAAAATTGGTGTCAGGATGAAAACCGCCATGGTGACTTCTTTGATGCCGTCATGAGAGCGCAGCCACAAATGCTCAGTGATTGGAAGGCTAAATTATGGACTCGGTTCTTCCTGTTGTCAGTATTTGCAACAATGTATCTCAATGACATTCAACGGAAAGATTTTTATGCTTCCTTGGGTTTGGATGCGCGAGAGTACGACATTCATGTAATTAAGAAGACCAATGAAACCGCAGGTCGAGTCTTCCCACTCATGTTAGATGTTGATAATCCAGAGTTTTATCAGCGTTTGGATGTTTGTGTCAAAAATAACGAAAAATTGACAGCAATTTCCAAGTCTAATACCCCCAAATTCCTGCAATTCCTCCAAAAACTGCCAATTTACATTTCTCATGGTTGGCAATTATTAAACCTATACCTCATAAAACCCATTGATGCGATTTCTGCTCACGGTCAAGCTCGGTAATTTAACTTGATAGTGAACTTGATTGTGTAAAAATATTTATTAGTGGTTCTGTACACAACAGAGCCAATTTTTTGTTATTTTCAGCAGATTTAGGGATCAAATCCTAGAAAAACAGCGTCAACGCCTTTGGGAAATTAAAAATTCAGAAAAGATTATACTCCCTTCCCAGTATGAAATTAGGGGTTATGAAATTAGGGGTGTGGGATTCCACCTTACGCACAAGCATTATCCCTCTCCTCTAAACTATTACTATGACCTTATTCTTTTAGTGGGAAGGGAGTAGCATTTGAGATTTTCGATTTTGGTAGGACTTATATAACAGGTAGAATATCTATGTTTAAAGGTTTTAGGAGTAAACTACCACTCCTGTTAGGTTTTTGCCTATTAAATAGTGTTAGTTTTTTACCTGCATCTGCTGTTGATGTTTGTGCAGAAAACACTGGTAAAGGAGACTTGAAAATAGCTGAACACTACGACAGAGATAGGGATGGAAGATATGACAACCAATATGGGGAGAGAGGAAGTGATGGCCGTGCTGGAAAAGATGGACGCAGTGGACAGAACCAAACTCTTTCTGCTGAAGGTTCACCGCTAAGTCTTGACCTCTCAGGTAGAAATGGTGAAGATGGGGAAGCTGGAGAAAACGCTTCTAGTTCCAGATATGGTAAAGACTACAGTGAAAACGTCAACAGAGATATTAACCCCCCGGATGGTGGTAATGGTGGTGTCGGTGGTAAAGGTAGAGATGGGGGAAAGGCCGATTCTCTCAGCGTTTATTACACCAATTTCGCAGATTTAACGAAAATTTTCATCTGTGCTACAGGGGGAGAAGGTGGATGTGGAGGCCGTGTTGGTCAGGGAACAAAAGGCTGCCTGTAACTGTCCTCCTAGAAAGTGGGAGGTAAAAAGCTGTAAAGGGACTCCCGGCACTCCTGATCATAAATGTACTAACAAAGTTTATCGGTGTTACGACGGTAGAAATAGAAGTGATGGGAGTGATGGACGGGATGGTAAACGTAGCAGCTTAGGAACTTTAAGTATCATTAATAGTAAAGAACCTTTAGTAAAGGATAAACCAACTCAGAAAGTAGCCATTTCTTAACTAGATACTCAACAGTTCAACCTTTCCAACAATAAATGGCAATTCCTTCAAGGTGCAGTTTCTCTATTAGCTGCCGATTCTGTGATTGCAGATGAATATCGAGAATTTGAATGGCGTTTAGAATGGACTCTTAAATTAATTTAGCAGGAAAAACAACCTAATTGGTAATTTTACTAATCAAACTGTCACACTCAATTTAAATGATAACCAACAAGTATAAATTGCTTTTCCTGAAGATATATGAGTTGATGGTAGTGCCAAGACTCAGGATAAATTAACAGAATTTACTGTTAATTATGCAATTCCTAAACAAGAGGTGACACCCTTAGCAGTCTCGGAATTTTCTAGTGCGGGAGAAGACCTAAATTTAAAGGTAGTTGATTTAGCAGCAAAATGTGATTTAATCAATACTCAATTTAAGGTAAAAAACCGGGCAAAGGTTAACTTCTCAGGTGCTTTCGATTATCAAAATTTTTATGAAGGAAAAATACCCGCTACATTGGTAAATCGTGATTAAAATCGTTTTATCTTGGCTTTAGGTAAGCTAGAAATTCCTAGTGATGCCCTTAGTTCTGGTACAAATGTTGAGACTGAATTAGTGGCAATAGCTTCTTGAGCGGGAAGTTCTGCACAACAAACTCTCAGGTAGCAAGGTGCTATTCGCAGGAGTAGATAGTTAAAGAGCTGGAGGCTTAAACTAAAAAGCTTTTCTTGAAAAGGTTTTTCTTTCATTCATTAGTAATTAATTTTTAGAAGATTTACCTTTATGTTTAACTATTTCGGAGAGAATATTTCCTATCGAAGCTAGCATCTGAGCTAGGAGAACACCGATAATAGCTATGTAGATTAGGGCATTTATTATATATTTATAATTACCAGCTTGATACCCACTTCAAATCAGAAAACCTAGTCCTTTTGAACCTGCAAGCATTTCTGTGGCAATGAGTTTAAACCAAGCTGTCCACAGTCCAATCTTCAGGGCTTTAAATATATAATGGATACCTACGCAAACGTTATTATCTTGTTTGCAAAACTTTTGAATCCCTGTGGCTGTTTCCACAATAACTGACGAGAGAATACGAATAAGAACGACAAAAATAGCTGCGATGTCGTTTTCTTTAAGTAGAATTAAAGCAATGGGTGAAAATGCTATGGAAGTAATGCTATTTCGTATTTGTAATAATCGGCTAAATAGCTGATAAGCTATAGCATTGACACCAATGGTATAGCCGATAAATATACCCAAAATAGCGGCGGGAATATAACATAAAAATAATGGTTGCAGGGTAGCAAGAATGTCTAATAATATACTACTTTTCATTCCTCAGTTATGATTTGAAACCTCTGGGGAATCCTCAAGCAATAATAGCCAATATCTGTGAAAGGGAAGAGTTAAAAAAGATATAAGAATCCGACTAAATCAAATTTATCAATAAATACAAATTTCAGGAATAAGTTACATATCATTTCCATAGTTGACTTATTTTCATGTGAGGGCTAAATTCTAAAGGTACGCAAATTTCAACAACAAAATCCCCGACTTCTTGAAGAAGTAAGGGATATAATAGCGTAGCTTAGTATAAGCTATATTCCTTAGTTTTCACAAATCAAATAAGATTGCCATATCAGTTAAATTGTTTTCCCAAATTCTGTTTCATTTTTTCTAATTCGTCTTGAGTTTCCCAACGACGAAACTGTTCTTCTAAGTCGTCCAATTTGCTAGAATGACTACTAGGTGGACTTTGCCAGGTATTAGTTTCTAAAAGCTGCTGGGTTTGAGCTTTAGCCCGTGCTGTTTGTGCTTCTGCTGCTTTAGCTTGGACTTCTTGACGACGCTGTTGAATTTTGCGTAGAAGTTCTTGGCATTGGGTAATGCGTTCTTTTAAACCTTGCATTTGTCCCCATTGTTGGTTTCCTTCCCGCAGGAGTAAGTCTTCTCTTGCCTGTGCTGGTGCGGCTAAATCCTCTCTACGTGCAGCCTTGGCTTTTTGAATACGGATGTGCCAACCTTGTATTTCTTGCGCTGTAGAAAGAATTTTGTCTTGTGATCGCTTTTGCTTTAATTGTAAATCTGCAATTAGTTTTAGTGTATCCTCTTCTTGCTCCCGCAGCTGTTCTAGCAGCATTTCTAACTCCAACTCAGGGTTATTCCGCAAGAATTCTTCTAAACGATCTTCTAAAAACCGGCTTAAATCATCAAATAAACCCACTGTGAGGACTCCAAATTTCGGGGGTGTGATTATTTCATTGTAATGATTACTATCAACTATGCCACTTCTGTAAGTCGTGATAGCATATCCCTGAAGAGAACCATACTAATTCCGAACCAATCATGATTTTAAATTTATTACTACAAATTAGAAAATAATTACCTTAAATTTTGTATTTGTAAGTCTGTATCATACCAGGATACATAATAAATTAATTTTTCATTTTCTGCCCAGGTTTAGCAACAGTGTGAGCTAGTACAGTATCAAATAATTCCTTTTAGTCTTAATTAATAATATAGAATTATAAAGAATATGTAAGGAGTCAAAAGTCAGTAGGGATTTAGCAATACTAAATCCTTACAGGAATCAGAGTATGTGTACAATTCTGAATCCTGATTATACAAATGTTTTAGGAAATCTGACGGCTGACTATTGATTGCTGACAGCTATATTAGCGATAATTGGGATATGCGATATCAAGTCAAGTTGAATAAAATAGATCAAGTCTACGCTATTTGGTGTCCTGCATTACCTGGATGCTGGACTGTAGGTGATTCTGAACAAGAAGCATTAGACAAGATCAAATATGTAATTAAGGACCATCTAGAAGGACTTGATGGACTTACTAAAAATGCGGAGTTTTACTATATAGAAGTGAAATAATGCTGCTAGTACCGCAAGGGGAAAGTCAAAAATAAAAAGTCAATACTTTTATGGAGTAGGCCTTTCGTTTATTTTAAATAGTTGCTCTATTTACGCCGTGCCTTATCAGTTGTATTGTCACTATTAAATCACTTAAATTGGTGACAACCAATAGGTAACACCCCTCACAATTTTATCCTGTAAACCAAATTTTGGTAAACTCTCTTCATCCCAACCAAGATAAGTCCAGTGAGGAACATCATTTTCAAAACTTCGAAACCAACCATTTTTGTTTAATGCTTGTCTCTGTGCGGCGCTAGACACTGTTAAATTAAGTGGTAATCCCTAGAGATGTTGTAAAGTTCCAGGGGGTGTAACTGTACCGAGAAATTTTCTTTCTTTTCCTGGTTGTATTTCTTCTAAGGTCCGATTATTAGCGTATTTTCGCCAAAATCTTAAATTAGTAGTGTAACTGCGAGTAAAGTCCCCAGAATATCCTGATTTCAGAGGAATATTGACTATACTTCTAGCTTTATTAAACGCATCTGCAGAAACTTTTTCTAGGTAACATTCACTACTGCCTTAAACTAAAGTAACTGCCATAGTTCCCTGGAACTTTTGTTTTTCTTGTTCGTTTTCTAAAATAACTTTCGGTGGTAATTTAACTTCTAGTTGTTAATTGATAAATACTCCACTATAGGCATGTAATAAGGTATATTCATAAGTATTAGGCTGGGGCAGGTTTACGATTTGATTGGTAATAGTAGTTAAAAAACGCTGTTGTCCATCTAATTCTTGATTGGGAATAAATGGTGTAGTTTTCCATAGTCTTGTGTTGATGTTATTTATTATGGCAGTATTTTGTAGTCGTGGATGGTAGTTGATATTATTGCTCCCAACTATAGTAAAAAACAGCAAAATCATTAGAGCAGTAAACGTTAAAAGTTTTAAACAGCGTTTTATTCTAGAATGACGTTGCATTGATAAATTGATTATTCGTATAACCTCGATTTAATCATATTACAAAAATGTATGGATATTTGGAAAATAGGGAGATGAGTATGTTTATATTTTATAGCCATCTTGGTAAATCAGAAAATCTCCAACTTCTTAAATAATTTGGGTATCTGAACCATGGCAGATATGAAAAAACAATATTAATTATCAGTTAATATGGATATTGCCCAAACCTTACCAGGATAATACTTAGGATAGATGGTAAGGATTTATTCAGGTGTTTAAAGTCCAGTCACAGAGCCTGGGTCAAAGTCGAGTTTGGTTTATTAACATACCTTTAGTCCCAATAAGAAACGGAAATATAGGCATTATGAAATTAATATTGAGGGTCCTGTTGCTAATCCCCAGAAACCCTTATTAGGAAAAGACTATAGAGATTTTGACATGACCTGAATCCTTACGATAAGTATAAAAAATATATAGTAAACTAGTTAAAACAGTAGCAATAATTCTTGCTACTGTATATATAACAACAGAACACTTCACAGCTATAGAGTTATTTGCTGGTCTTGGTGGTTTTCGTCTAGGTTTAGAAAATGCCAATATGAGAACGGTATGGGCAAATGATATTAATAAACTGTCTTGTAAACTTTATAAAAGTAACTTCGGCAAAAATCCAATTATATTAACTGATAATACTATTATTTCTATAATAGACCTGTCAGGAAAATTAACTTGGTGTCGAAGAAATGGTAGAAGGGAATTCTGAGGGTGTAGCAAAAGGAAAAATCCACTAAATTAACTATATTCAAGAATATCCACATCGTAGAGAACAAATACTGGGAATAACTAACCATCAGTTTCAAGACTTGTGAGCCCAACCTGGAATGAATGTAGCATAAAAAACTTCAAGGTGACATAGAAAGTAAAAAGACACGTATAAATCAAACAGGAGGAGGTTAGAAAGGAGGAGGGGGAAACGGAGACTAGAGATGAAAGAACAGGGATGTCTATCCTTGTTCTATTGGACGAAAATGCCAAAATTTGAGGTTTTAGGTTTACATTTCGGTATATCAAAACGGAAGCAAAGGACACATTTCATTACTGGGTAGAGATATTACGAGATGTTTTCCCTCCTAGTGTCCTTGAACAGGTAGGAAAATATGATAATATGATAGCAATCATCCCATGGACAATCAGAACAAAAGGTAGGAAACAAAGATTTTTCCACCAAGGGTATTTTTATTAAACAGGTCATTAGACTTGTAAAGATATTCTGGGTACCTAAACAAGGATTTCCCCTGACTTCCCCAATTTACTCACAAGTAATTCTTACTAACTATTTGTGGTTTAGTCACATTAGGAATTGGTTCATTAGTTTTGCCCATTTCATAAATGTTATGGATATGAGGTCAGTTATGAATTAGTCATCAACATCTTCATGGATAGGAACTATCCGTAACTATTCCCAACCCTGATTCTTTCCTTGGCTCTTTCCTAATCTTAACACTATGGAAAGCCAGATACAGAGTTATTTGTAAATTTTTGGACCTCTCTAATCTAATTGGTACAGAAATTCCAATACGTCCATATCTGGCAGTTGATAATCTAGAAGTGTTAAGTCTAGACTACTTGAAGTTAGATAGCTTAAAGCTTCTGATCCTGATTTGCCCTCAAAAATATCATAGGTTCCAAATCAATCTATCCTCACTGAAGGAGCAACAGTATAGTGACCGTTCTCCTGGCGAATCTTTTATAAGAAGAACTGAGTAATGGTAGATTGCCATAGGACCTCTTCAGTAATGGTGCGGTTCGAATTGCATATGCAATCACAAAAAGCTCAGGAGAGTGTTAAGTCAAATGGGGGTTGATTTATCATTTCAAACACACTTAAGCTGAGATTTAAGGTGCATTTTGCCCCTCTATTCCCGATTGTTTACCGAATTCTTCAACCGAGTCTTCCCAACTGTGTTTGGCATGGGGATCTTAATAGTAAAGTGATCGGTCTCACCTTTGATGATGGACTGCATCACCAATATACACTCCAAGTATTGACAATTTTAGACAGTTACAATATTAAAGCAAGTTTTTTTTAGTTGGGCACTTGTGTCAACCGTTCACCCCACATTGCTAAAGAGGTTAAAAATAGAGGATATTGGATAGGTTTACATGGTTACGAACATCTCTCTTTTCCCACTCTCTCCCCTACTGAGCTAAAGCTGAGGTTAGAAAGAACCCAAGTTGCTATCTACAATGCTTGCTTGTGACTTGCAACCTTAACAAGTGCGAGATATCCGTCCCCCTAACGGTTTTTTTACACCTAGGACTTTAAAATTATTTAATCAGTGGAATTACAAGCCTGTAATATGGAGTATGGTCTCAGAAGATCGGCTACGTTCTAGTGTGTCTGTGGTCTTTCAGCGCGTCCTTACTCAAATAATAGGTAGATCACAGATTTCCTTACATGATGGTGTTTGTCGTGGACAAGATGTAGCAGAAATTATCGAAATTCTAATTCCACAACTGTTGCAACAAGGCTATGAATTTGTAACAGTTGATAGGTTATGGGAAATTAAGAAGGGTGTAGGGGTGTAAGGGGGAAAATCCAATGCCCAATGCCCAATACCCTTTTACACAGGAGAGATTACACAAACTCGTCATCCTACAGGCGTATGAATAATCACCGATTCTACACCAAAAACTTGAGCAATATTATTTGGTGTCAACACAGTTTCTGGTGTGTCTACTTCCCAAAGATCACCTTCTTTTAATAAAGCAATCCGTGAACTATAGCGGGCTGCTCAGTTTAATTCATGTAAAACCGTGACGATGGTTAATTGTTATTGTTGATTGAGATTGTTGAGTAATTCTAATAGTTGTAGTTGATAATTGATATCTAAGTAAGTTGTAGGCTCATCTAAATAATAATACCTTTGGTTCTTGTGCTAAGGCTAAGGCTAAAAAGGCTCTTTGTCATTCACCACCAGAAAGTTCTTCAACTAAGCGAGCGCCAAGATTTTGTATTTTCGTTTTTTTAATTACTGCTTCAATTTTCTGCCTATCATTCATTATCAGTTAACTCCCATTACCACCAAGGTTGATGTGGTGTCCTGCCTAAACTTACTAATTGACGCACAGTTAAACCAGCAGGAATTGGTTGGTGTTGTGGTAAAAGTGCTAATTTTTGAGCTACTAAATTAGGAGGTTGTGAGTGAATTCCTTTCCCATCTACTGAAATTCCTCCTTGTTGAGGAGAGAGAATTCGACTAATTAATTTCAGTAAAGTAGATGTACCAGAACTATTAGCACCAACTAAACTTAACCATTCTCGAATTTGTAAAGAAAGATTATTATCTTGGATAATTGGCGAAACAGTATAACCACCTGTGAGATATTGTAATTTAAGAGGCATTTTAGCAGTTTAAAAAAGCAATTGCTCTGTTTTCTACTTCTAAGCTGTCACGCATATAGTTTTTTAACCCCTGAACTAGACTGTAGGAGGATTTTACCCTCCAAATTATACTAAGAAAGGTTTAAGAGTATCATTCTGAACGTTCGAGGAGCGTCTCTGAAAGAGATAGTGAAGACTCTCCGAGATACTAGAGCCTACGGCATGCTCCGCGTTCACCCAGTGTCCCGAAGGGATATGATGCACTACGTTACCCATGGCTTCCGCCACGCTGCGCTATCAGTATCATATAAGTCCAAGTTTCACCCGTTTGCAGTATATCAAATTTAAATGCGCGATACCTTACCATACTACACAATTTTTTGCAATACAATTATTTAGTTCTTGCGGATATTGGCTCTTGCGTTGGAAAAAAATTAACTTTTGGGAAAAAATTAACTTTTAGGAACAGCAACACAGGTTAATGACGGTTGCATACTCATAGAAGATTTATCTACAACTAACTCAATTTTCCCTTGGGAATTACGATGCCAGGAAGTAGCTTGTATAAAATTCGCTCGGGATTGAAGTACTTGTGCTTGCACTTGTGCTGTTGTGCGATATGAAGAGAGATCGCGAACATCAGACCAAGGTTTATCGCTCCTCACTTCCTGAGTGGGATTTTGGGGTATTCCACCTCGTCCTGTCGCGACAAAACTACTGCCACTAGTATCTGCACATCCTATAGCTATTTGCTGTGATGGGTCAGTAATATTTGCAGGTAGTTCGACTAAACCAGAACTGGGGACAATACTGATGTTATTAATTTGCACTGTGCCATTAACATTAAACTGGGAACTAGCAGTAATATCATTTGTTGGGACTGTGCGGGGAGTGAGGATATCGCGAAACTCTAGACCGATTATGTTTTGAGTGCTGATATTAATATTGCCACCACGACCTTGAACTGCATTGGCGATGATGTCACTGTTTTCTAAACCAACAATTACTGGTGAGTTAATTGACAAATTACCGCCATTTCCATTACCCTGAGCAGTAGCGGAAATAACACTATCTTGATACATCAACAGATAATCTTGTAAGTTTAACTGAATATCACCTCCATTTCCTGAAGCAGTAGATGCACTGATACTACCTTCTTTGTATAGAAAAAGCAAATTAGCGTTAATTTGTAAATCTCCAGCTCTGCCAGGTCCATCATTCTTAACACTCACGAATGCACTATCACTAATGCGTAATGATGGGGTATTAATCGTCAGAAAACCGGCATCACCAGTGGGAATTGACGGTAGTCCATAAGTCTCTTGAACAACTTGATCGAGAATCTCAGATGAGGACATAATGTTACTCGATCTAATTGATCCAGGTGCTTTACCACTAACCTCTAGGAAATCTGAAGCATTAACTGTTACATTTCCCGCTCTACCCTGACTCAGAGTGTTAGAACCCAGAACTCCCCCATCTCTAAGGATTAATCTGGATGTGTTAACCAATATGCTATTTGCATTGCCGGTACCAATCGTTGCCGAAGAGATTGCACTAGGTACTAAGATAATGGGATTGTTACCGACAATCTCGATGAGGTCTTTGGCATTGATCTGCATCGCTCCGCCCTCCCCATAACCCATTGTCACAGAAATGAGACTAGCCCCATTGAAAACTTTTAAGCTGCCCGATGAAATGGTAATATCACCAGCTTTACCAGAGCCATCCGTGATTGTTATGATCTTGGTGTTCACAGTCGGGTTAGTAGGGATAAAACCATTCAGGTAAATCAAGTCTTCAACATCAATTGAAATATTCCCGCTGGCTGCTGCGGTAGGAGTGAAAGTCTGAATCTGTCCACCATCTTGTACGAAAAGTTGATTGGCGGAAACTACAATATCTCCTGATGAACTTGTTCCCAAGTTTTCGATTGCGATTATACTGCCCTGTTTTTGGTCGGGAGTATAGCCTGTCAAATTCAAAGAACCTGTGGCGTGGACAGTAATTCCTTGCGATTGTGTCCCCAAGTTTTGTATTACTACAGTAGAACCTTCAGTTAAGTTGATATTTTGCCCCTGTAGTTGAATTGAACCATTGCTGCCACTAGCATCTAGTAGAGATTGTTGGGCTAGATGGATATCATTAAACTGTTCTACTTGTGAGTAATCTCCCTTCCATCCTGTCACTGTAGAATTGAGTCTGACTAGCCCATGATTGATACTCCCTATTTCTATATGTCCACCTCCGTCTGCTGCCACAATGCCCCCCGCGAAATTTAGCCCACTACCAATGAGTGCCAGGGTATTACCTGCCTTGACTTGTAACCCAGTGGGATTATTGCTGAGATCCAATTCCTGTGCTACAGAGAATGGTGGTATAATGCGATGCCCTAACCCTTGGACTGTGATGGCTCCCGAATCTTGACCCATTTGCAAGCCTATCGGTACGCTCATGGTTAACAATGGCGAACTACTCGCATTGACTGCGCTAAATTCTGTGCCATCAGCAAACTTAATACTATTGCCAGTTGTTCCTACAAATGAACCACCAATATCTAAGCGGGCATTTGCACCAAAAATAATCCCAGATGGGTTGAGTAAGAATAAATTGGCACTACCATTGGCTTGAATCAAGCCATCAATATTGGAAAGATTGCCGCCAGTCACGCGGCTAAAAATATTCTGGATATCGTTAGCATTATCGAAGAATGCAGATCCGTTAGTAGGAATAGAGAATTCACTAAAGCTATGGAATAAATTATTGCCGACACGGTTACCATTGGTGATGGTATAATTATTACTGCCAGTCACAGTAGTTTTGAGTTTGCTGTCGGGAGTCACTTTTGCCTGAACGCGACTGTTATAAGTGACGGATGTTAATACGACGCTAATTAAAGCAAAGATAGAAAAAGTTACTTTCATTTACCGATTTTTAATTGTTTATTCTGTATCTAAGTAGGAAGGCACAAAAACAGAAGTATCTTAAGAAACTGTAATACTTACCTAAGTAAGTCAGCGGGAAAAAATAGAAGTATGTAACAAAAAGTAAAATGACCAAAACCCTCTTCCCTGTTGCATCAGTGCCCTTCGGGTTCTCTAGTCGCACCCTGGGGGAAGGCGAAGCCCCTATATGGGGGAAACTACGCCACTTGCTTTATGCCGAGAAACCCGTCCACCGCAGTGGCTTCCCAAGACCGCGCTGGTTCAGCTCTTGCCTTTTGCCTGTCATAACGATAATTTTTAACAGCAACCCACTTAACCAACATAATCTAACATAGCAAATAGCAATACAAGCCAAAATTATTCTCCTGGCATAATCAGGTAAAAATAAGTGAAAGATTTTCTGTTAATGGGAATAACCTGTTTCGCATTTACTTTTTTTGCCCAAAAGCCTTACTAACATGATGCTAGGCTGCTAAATATTAAATTTAGCTGCGTAACAGCTTACTAAATACAGACATTTTGAGTTGAGGATTTAGAGGTATGGTAGAGACTTTTGTAAATATTGATGGATATTACGTCACTGAAGAAATCTACAATAGTTCCAGAACGGTCGTTTATCGAGTATACCGAGAGATTGACTCATTACCTGTACTCATAAAAGTATTGAAAACCCTTATCGGAGTTTCAGTGAACTCTTCTCATTCCGGAACCAATACACAACTATTAAAAATCTCAACTCGCCTTTAATTGTCCAAATTTACACCCTAGAACCATACCGAAATGGTTATGTGTTGGTGATGGAAGACTTTGGGGGGACTTCTCTCAATGAATGGGTAGGGAAGGTCAAACAAAAGTCTCTACAGGAGTTTTTAGAAATAGCGATTGCCCTCTCCAATACCCTAGATATATTGTACCGGGAACGCATTATTCATAAAGATATTAAACCCAGCAATATATTAATTAATCCCGTAACTAAACAAGTCAAATTAATTGACTTTAGTATCGCATCTTTATTACCGAGGGAAACCCAAACCCTAGTTAATCCCAATGTTTTAGAAGGGACATTAGCTTATATATCACCAGAACAAACAGGGAGAATGAATCGCGGGATAGACTATCGCACAGACTTCTACTCACTAGGTGTGACATTCTATGAATTACTAGCTGGAGAGTTACCTTTTGTAGTAAACGAGCCATTAGTGACAAGTTAAGGAAAAGAAGAAATTGTCAAGGGTGGTATTTGGATAGGTTAGAAATCGTGACAAACTCAGTGTAGACAAGTAATTGAGGGATTGAAACAAGCCATGACAGGCAGTCAAAAAACCAATCGAGACCACGGCAAAAGGAAACAGAGACCAATGGTGGAAGATGAAGTAATAGCCCACCAATTGGAAATATTACTGGCACCAGCCATTACAAATCAAGAAAATTACTACTGAAAACTAGGACTCAGACAACGGATACTGAATTTACCATTGATCATGGCTGCGGTGTTGACCTTACTGTGGCGAGATATAGCAGGAGTCAGAGAACTGACAAGAGTGTTAGCCAGAGATGGTTTTCTGTGGTGTAATCCCACAAAACTTAGTCAAGGCGAACTTCAGATGCTTTTAATACGGTCAAAAAACTCTTGGGTTTAAGTTATTGATGAACAGGTTCAATCAATGGAATTAAATTACAAATTTGGGTAACGTGGTTATTTTATGGTGTTTTAGTAGATTTAGGTGATGCCGTAGCAGATGAACTTTCTCTGCCTTTTGATGAGATTTCATTATAAATGATTTATCGTGGTCTTTATCATTCTACTATGGCTCATCAAAAAGGTAACGCAACAGATCCTGTTAAATATTTTGCTGACCCTCAAAATCGAGATTTAGGTATTATCAAACAGAAGCGAAAACCAAATGTTAAGTTAATTGTTGCTCCTTTTCCTGATCTTCAAAGTGGAACTGACCGATTTTTTTTCATATTTCTCCAAAAGCCTTTTGAAAAAAGACTTTCAGCCTTAACTTGTCACTAATGTAAACGAGGCAATGGAGTTGGTGCATTCTCATATTGCTAAAACAGGACCATTAATACACGAAATTAATTCAGAAATTCCCTCGGTTATCGCAGAAATCATCAGTAAATTAATGGCGAAGAATGCTGAAGACAGGTATCAGAGTGCTTCAGAATTAAAGTCTGACTTAGAAAATTGTTTACAACAGCTAAGAGAAACCGGGAGAATTGAGAGGTTTAAAATCGCGAGTAGGGATGTGTGTGATCGCCTCATTATCCCTGGTGAACTCTATGGCAGAGAAATCTAGGTCTCAACCCTACTAGTAGTCCACCAAGGCAATGATGCTGGGTAAGCCCCTATAATTGATAAACTAGTCAAAAAAGGGGTTGATCATGGCAAAAAAGTATGTTGTATATTTAGGCGAAGAGGAAGTTTTACAACTGCAAGCAATCCTCAAAAAAGGAAAGCACAAAGCAAGAAGTATAACCCGTGCAAACATTCTTTAAATGGCATCTGAGGGAGAAACGGACACGGCGCTGCCGCAGTTCGAGTTCATGTTGCCACGGTGGAAAGGACAAGAGAAAACTTTGTGATTGGTGGATTAGAGTTTGCTTTAAAGGATGGGGAAAATCCACCAAAACCCAAAAAATTAGATGAAGAACAAGAAGCATTTTTGATTGCGACTGCTTGTTATACTCCGCTAGAAGGAAGAGTGCGTTGGACAATGCAATTATTAGCGGAGCATTTAGTGAAGGTTGGT